>Ga0307515_10000061_pt1 | contig 251841 bp, 209 predicted proteins | sample 17_EM_MG_FD_194513 | JGI IMG/M metagenome (GOLD analysis project Ga0307515, IMG submission 194513) | Populus trichocarpa ectomycorrhiza microbial communities from riparian zone in the Pacific Northwest, United States - 17_EM | ecosystem: Host-associated > Plants > Roots > Unclassified... | reverse complement strand
CAATCAAAAAATCCTCAAACTAGCATTGGCTATGAAACGAAGAGAGTGGTTTACAGGACTCTGGATGAACACAAACTCAATCAAGACTCCACTAACTTTCAATCTCTAATGACAATTCTGGGTTAAAAGTAATTAGTTGATAACAAGGCTTGCCGTAAGTGGCATGATTTCATAAGCCTACCTTTGTTTGGTGAAGGGTACTTAGTTGAATAGTATCACCGAAAAAAAGGAGGATGCATCTGATCTCTTATAGCCAGTGCCGTACAGCCACAGGAGCACCTGCAGACCGGAGTGAAAGTAGCGGGTGCAGCGAGTTGATTCCAGTGCTTCCGGTGATCTTCTTCGCTTATCGATTGTCTTTGATTTAAGAAAACACTCAATTCACGTGTGTATAAATCAAGATTGCTGATGCAGTCTCTGAAATGAAGTAAAACAGTATCCCATTGATCGGATGGAATAGCATTCATCTTCAGCAATTCCAGCAGCCCCAGCATAGTGGCGATCGGAGCTCTTACTTTGTGCGAAGTCATAAACGTGATTCGTTCCATGTCTTCCACGTATTTGGTCATCTTGATTTCAGCAATCTTCAATGGAGTAACATCGCGGCCGATGGTTAATATTTCGTAGAGATTTCCTTTGTCATCGAATATTCCGCGGATCGAGAGCGAAATCCACACGGTAGTACCTTGCGCATTTTTTAGTTCGTAAACATCCGATAGATAAATGTTCTCAAATGACAAATCAAACACACGCTGGATCACGTCCGGAGGCAACCCGCCAATGGTAAGCTCCATGATGTTCGTTCCCAGCAATTCATGTCGCTCTTTGCCCATAAACTCACAATACTTTTCATTCACATATATCCGCGTGCCGTTGACGCTGCATAGCGATATTAAATCGGGTTGGTTTTCAACCAGCGCCCGGTAGCGGGCCTCGCTCCGGGTCAGATTTTCGAGCGTCTCCTCCTTTTCTTCCAGCGCTGCCTTGGAGGTGATGTTAGAACCGATGATCAGGTACGAGCGGAGCGATTTATCCTTGTTGAGAATGGGGAGGATAGTTGTCTTTACCAATAAAATGGAGTCATCTTTTGCCTTGCTTTTGATTTCACCAGACCACACCTCGCCACTTGCAATCACAGCATGAATGCTCCTGAACTCTTTTTCGCTGATGCATACGAGGTTGAGTTTACCAATAGACTTGCCAACCAGTTCGTAGGCTTCGTATTGAGTGATCCGGCAAAATTTATCGTCCACCCAGGTTATCATACATTTATTATCCAGAATAGCCAGACGGGTATTTGAATCAACTGCTTCGGTATACGCATTAAAATGGATGTTCATAGACTTTTTCTTTTAAATGACCCGATCAATAGAGATGCTTCAAACGCTGCTTATTGCTTTAGCAAAGATGGGTACTCCATCTTCACCACTGATAGAAAAAGGAAAGACAAAACTGTAGCCAATATGGTGGGCGTAAAAGTGGACAAGGCCACATAATTGCAGAAAAACGCATTTTTCTTATTCGGGCAGCCTTCGTAGTTTCAGGCCAGCTAAGAAAATACCCAACGGTAGTAGTAGTAAGACCCACCCAATGAGAACCATCAGCAAAAGGCTAATCGGGATATCCATTGCCATCATCACCTCTTTGTTGGTTCTTAATTTTGTGTTCACCCGGCATAATAACCACATCATTGAAGAAAACCGGTCGCTGCAAAACCAGGCCGAAGAAATCAAAACAACCGTGTCGCAATTTGCAATTATCATTATCCACAACATGGACCTGGGTGTGCGAAGCTATGCACTCTTTAATGACAGGAAATACCTGTACCCGCTGCGCGTTGCTATGGAAGACAAGGATTCTATCCTGAATGTGGTAGAGCGTGATCTGAAATTACAGTCCTATCCGCTTCTGGAGTTTCATCAGTTGCGTGACTCGATCAATGCCTATGGAGCGCTGAATCTGAAACTGGTAGAACTGCTGGAGGTTAATCAGATGAAAGAGTTCAGGCAACTGGCTGATCAGGACAAAGGATATCACTTATGGCTTCAGTACGAAAGACTGGCGAAGAAGATCTATGAATTTGAAGACCGGATTACAGCCAAAGCGCTGAGCCGGTATCAGGATGCCGAGTACAATAACTATGTCATCCAGGTACTGCTTTTTTTGATTTGTGTTCCAACGTTATTGATCACCTCCTTTCAGGCTTATCGGAAATTTGCATACGAAACGAAGCTGCGCAAAGCGAACGAAGAAAAAGCTTCCTTGCTGGCTACTGAAAAAGACAGGCTGGAAGTGGCCGTGAACGAGCGTACAAAAGAGATTCAGCTGGCCAGTCGCAAACTGCAGTCGCAGCACGAAGAGATTACCACACAGAATGAAGAGATTACCGCACAAAACGATGAGCTCCATCAGCAGCGTGAGGAGCTTGCCTTGCGTCTTCAGGAACTGAAAGAATCCAGGCAGCAACAGCTGGACATTTATTCGCAAACCCTGATGGAGAAATCAGAGTTGATCATCCGGCTGGGTATGGAAATCGATTTGCTGAAGAAAGCATCAACTACCGATCAGGAGCAGGTGGAAAAGTTCAGTAAGGTATTACACTCCAGTATTCTTACCAATGAAGATTGGGAGAAGTATCAAAGACTGTTTGAAGAAGTCTATCCTAACTTCTTTGCCAGCCTTCGCTTCCGGTTTCCGGATATCACGGCTTCCGAATTACGACTGGCGGCACTGATCAAAATGAATTTGTCTCTTCGTGAAGCAGCCAGTACACTTGGCATCTCAGCTGAAAGTGTCAAGAAGTCAAGATACAGGTTAAAAAAGAAAATCGCCCTCACAGAAGATAGCTCGCTGGAGGACCTGATCCGGAATTTATAAGATATACTGCGATAGAGCAGCGCTCTTTTCATTCACACGGCCATATCGTATTCTGCGTAGTCAGACAGTATTAAATACAAACCCCTCGATTGTGGAGTTCTCCAGCAAACAAGCTGAGCGATCAATGTCTCAAACATGACAAGCAAGGATACCCGAATGAGACAACAAGGATGACTTGATTCACCTTACAAGCAACAAACCGGGTTTTACTGACATTATTTCAGTAAAACCTCAATCTATAATTGTACCGGTTGTGAAAAAACAAGATTGAATAATCCCTGAAAACAACAGTAATAATTTCTCATTTTTGAGACCGTAATATAAGTTTGAATTATGCAGCAGTATCTCTCCCTGATGAAAGATGTTCTTGAAAACGGAACGGGCAAAACAGACCGCACCGGCACTGGCACATTATCCGTGTTTGGAAGACAGATCCGGTTTGATCTTTCGCAGGGGTTCCCTTTGGTGACCACCAAAAAGCTGCACTTGCGTTCCATTATTCACGAACTACTCTGGTTTTTGAAAGGAGAGACCAATATCAGATACCTGAAGGATAATGGTGTATCCATCTGGGATGAATGGGCCGATGAAAATGGCGAGCTGGGTCCCGTATACGGCTCGCAGTGGAGAAGCTGGCCTGCTCCCGATGGCCGGCATATCGACCAGATCAAACAGGTAATCGATCAGATCAAGGCAAAACCCGATTCGCGCAGGCACATTGTTACGGCATGGAATCCCGCAGAGGTAGATAAAATGGCGCTTCCTCCATGCCATGCGCTTTTCCAGTTTTATGTAGCCGATGGTAAGTTGTCGTGCCAGCTCTATCAGCGAAGTGCAGATTACCTGTTGGGAGTGCCTTTCAACATTGCGAGTTATGCGTTGCTCACTCACATGTTTGCACAGCAGTGCGATCTCGAACCGGGTGATTTCGTATGGACAGGTGGTGATGTGCATTTATATACCAATCATCTTGAGCAGGCTAAATTGCAGCTAAGCCGCGACCCGTATCCTTTACCTCAGCTCTTAATCAGGCGCAAGCCGGAAAGTATTTTCGATTATCAATTCGAAGACTTCGAGATAGTGAACTATCAGGCTCATCCTTCGATTAAAGCTCCCATTGCAGTGTAAATGCTGTTAGCGGTACTTTTAGCTTTAGTCTAAAAGGTTATTTTTGCTACCCGTTTAATAAATACCTAATATAAGGAGTAGAAATGACCCCCAAGGATAATCCTTTTACACTTTTTTCCGTTAAGAAACCGTATGCCTGAAAAAAGCAGTGTTTTTGATATGATTGGCCCGGTAATGATCGGTCCTTCCAGCTCACACACGGCAGGAGTAGTACGTATTGCCAGGGCAGCCATCAAAATTCTGGGTAGTGTTCCTGAAGAAGCAGAAATCACTTTTTATAATTCCTTTGCCCGTACCTACGAAGGTCATGGAAGCGACCGTGCGATCATAGCCGGCCTGCTCGACTTCAATACAGACGACAAGCGCATCAAAGAATCATTAGACCTCGCTGTTAAAGAAGGATTGGTTTATAAATTCAAATCCATCGGTAATGCATCGGTAATGCATCCAAATTCGATCCGGCTCAAGCTTAAAAAAGGAGCGGACGAGATTGAAGTGCTGGGAGAGAGCAAGGGGGGAGGAGTAATTAATATTGCTGAAGTAAACGGGTTTAAAGCAGACTTTAATGCCAGCCTTCATACCATCATCATCTTTGCCGATGATGTGAAGGGAAGTGTGGCTTTTATTGCCAATGTGCTGGCGCACGATGACTGCAACATTGCAACCATGTCCGTTTCCCGTAAGGGAAGAAATGACCTGGCCTGCCTGGTGATTGAGATGGATTCAGGAATCAAGCCTGTAACATTTGATTACCTGAGGAGTCTAAGTTGGGTGAAAGAAGTAATCTATATACCGCAAATCTAAATATCCATGAGGAAAACTTTACTAATCATCTGTACTCTACTGATCAGCTTTGCAGGTGCCATGGCACAGGAAGTGAAAGTCCAGGAGGTGAAAACCGAAGATGTGAAAAAATGGACACTTCAGGAATGTGTCAACGTAGCACTGGAGAACAACCTGCGTGTGAAGAGAAGCCTTTACGGAGTGCAGAGCTCAGAATCTTTTTTACTTCAATCCAAGGCAGCATTTCTTCCTACGGTGAACGCGGGCGGATCGTACGGAGAAAACTATGGTCGTGCGCTCAACCCGGTAACCAACCTTTTCGTGAACCGGAATTCCAATGCGATCAACGTCCAGGGAACAGCATCCCTGTTATTGTTTAACGGTTTACGCCTTCAGAATTCATTTCGTCAAAGCCAGCGTGATGTAGCTGCTTCGAATGCCGATCTGAACAAGGCGAAGAACGATGTGATCCTGAATGTGGTAACGTACTATATTAACGTGATCTTCAACCAGGAACTGTTTGAAAATGCCAAATATCAGCTTCGCTCCAGCGAACAGCAATTGGAACGTATAAAGAAACAGGTAGCAGCCGGAGCATTGTCAATCTCTAACCAGCTGAACCAGGAAGCACAGGTAGCCACCAATGAAGTAAACGCGATCAATCAGGAGAATGCACTTAATCTTTCTCTTCTTCAGTTAAAGCAATCATTACAGCTTCCTGCATCTACTCCTATGCAGGTAGAGGTTCCCGATTTGCAGGCGGAAGACCTGGTTCTATCACAAACGGCAGAAGAGATTTACCAAATTTCGCTGAGTACAATGCCGGAGATAAAAAGTGCCATATTAAAAGTTCAGAGTGCTGAGTTTGCCTTGAAATCAAATAAAGGAAGCTACTATCCCCGTTTATCTTTAAATGCTTCGGCACAATCCAACTATTCAAGTGTTTCCGATGGTCCACGTTCGCAGGCCGATGGTACATTCTCTAATACTCCTATTGGTTTTGTTTCTTCTACAGGTGAGCTGGTATATACTCAAACACCTAACACGGTGCAGGTATCGAATAGTTATGGACGCATCGATCAGCTGAAGGACAACCTTTTTAAAAACGTAAACCTCCAGGTAAACATTCCTATTTTAAATGGTTTCCAAACCCGTATGGCGGTGCAACGTGCAGCAATCAATAAGGAGCTGGCTTCAATTACAGTTACTGAAACCGAGAATACCCTGCGTCAAAGCATAGAAACGGCTTATAACGATGCGACAGCGGCCGCCAAAACCTATACCTCATCGACCAAGCAGGTGAATGCACAGCAGGAAGCGTACCGCATGAACAAGCAGCGTTTTGAACTGGGCGGATTGAGCTTCGTAGAATACCAGGTTTCGGAAAATGATTTGTTCCGCGCCAAGTCCGACCTGACCCGTGCGAAATATAATTTCATCTTCAAGAAGAAGGTGCTTGATTTCTACCAGGGCAAACAAATTGAATTGTAACACACGACTTTAATATCTACCTAACTCATCAAACTATACTATAAAGCATGGCAAAGCAACAAAAGCGCAAGTCCAACAAACTGGTTTATTCTCTTATTGGCGGGCTGATTTTTATTATTCTCTTTTTGGTGGTTGCCAAGTCCGCAGGTTGGATTGGTAAGACCAAGGAGATGGAGGTTGAATTTTCGAAAGCAAAAAGAACAGCCATTATAGAAAAGGTAAGTGCTTCAGGTACGGTGCAGCCGGTAACAGAAGTAAAGTTAGCGCCTGAAGTATCAGGTGAAATTATCGAATTGAATGTAGAAGATGGTGACTCGGTTAGGTCTGGTGAGATTTTGGTGAAGATCCGTCCTGATGTATGGATGAGCCAGCTGGAACGTTCCGAAGCGGGACTTAGCCAGCAGCGTGCTAACCTGGAATCGTCCCGTGCATCTTTGGCCCGTGCGGAAGCCACCTACACACGTGCCGAACAGGATTACAAACGCCAGGAAAGATTATGGAATGAAAAGGTAATCGCGGAGTCGGACTGGCAATTGGCACAACAGAATTATAAAATTGCACAGAACGATCTTTCTTCAGCCAAGCAATCGGTAGAAGCTTCACGTTACGTAGTGAACAGCACAGAAGCAAGCGTAAGAGAGTCGCGCGAAAATGTGCGCAAGACTTCAGTAGTCGCTCCGATGAAAGGGATTGTATCTAAACTATTGGTGAAGCAGGGCGAACGTGTGGTGGGTACTGCACAAATGACGGGTACAGAAATGTTGCGTATCGCAGATCTTAATTTGATGGAAGTACGCGTGAATGTAAACGAAAACGATATCGTGCGTGTACACTATGGTGACTCCGTTCTGATTGATGTAGATGCTTATTCCAACACCGGAAAAGAATTTAAAGGTTTGGTAACCAACATTGCCAACACCGCCAGAGATAAGGCATCCACCGATGCGATTACAGAATTTGAAGTACGTATTTTAATTCTGCGCTCTTCGTATGAAGACCTGATCAAAAAAGGAAATAAGTTCCCTTTCCGCCCGGGTATGACCGCCAGCGTGGAAATTATTACCAGCCGGAAGGATAATGTGTTGTCGGTACCGCTGGCAGCAGTTACTACCCGCAATCCGGATGAAGTAAAGACCGGTGAACAAAATGGCCCTGCTGGTGGTAATAATGATGACAAACCTCAGGTGGTAGATAATAGTAAGAAGAAAGAAAAGAAAGCAGATAAGATAGTGATCTTCGTTAATGACAAGGGTACCGCGAAAATGGTAGAAGTAAAAACAGGGATCAGTGATTATGATAATATTGAGATTCTTTCAGGCCTCTCAGACAGTGTGGAGGTGGTGACAGGGCCTTTCCTGATTGTATCCAAACGATTGAAAGACGGTGATAAGATCAAATCGGTAGTGAAACCCGAAGATGCTAAAGCAAAAGGTAAAGAAGATAAGGCAGTGAAAAAATAGTAATCAGAAGATCATCGAAGATTTAATAAACAAGAAGTCCCGCAAGAGCGGGACTTCTTGTTTATATTCGGGCCTTAATTTGAATGATTATGGTAAAGCACTCCTGGCATGAAGTTTCTACTGGCGACAATCCGCCAGAATTGGTAAATGGCATTATTGAGATACCAAAAGGATCTCGTGCAAAGTACGAAGTAGATAAAGACAGCGGTTTGATCAAGCTAGACCGGGTACTTTATGCATCCATGTATTATCCGCTCAACTATGGATTTATTCCGCAAACGTTAGGCGAAGATCATGATGCGCTGGATATTGTAGTGCTTACGCAGGTGTCCGTAGTTCCCCTTTGTATTGTTCCCTCCAAGGTAATAGGAGTGATGCGCATGATTGATAAGGGAGAAGCGGATGATAAGATCATCGCTGTGGCGGCTGACGATGTGAGTGTAAGTCATATTAAAGATGTAAAAGATTTGCCTGAATATTTCCGCGTAGAATTGAAACACTTTTTTGAGAACTATAAAACATTGGAAAATAAGAAAGTGGTGGTCGATGAATTTCAATCCAAGGAACAGGCCATGCAGATCATCACCGAAGGCATCAGCTTGTATAAAAAGCACTATCCGAAATGAGAATTGGCTTTGATGCAAAGCGGCTGTTCAACAACTTCACGGGGTTGGGAAACTACAGCCGCTTTGCAGTAAAAGCGCTGGCTGATTACTATCCGGAAAATGAGTATTTGCTTTACTCGCCCAAAATCAAATCAAGTACGGATGCAGAATACTTTTTCAATAAGAAGAAGATCGAATTAAAATCTCCGTCCGGGCTCCAGGCAAAAGCAGGAAGCATCTGGCGGTCGTATAGCCTTGGCAATGTTGCACTGAAGGATAGAGTCCAGCTATTTCATGGTCTTAGCAACGAGTTACCCACCACCAAACCGAAGGGACTCAAAACGGTTGTCACTATCCACGATGTTATTTATAAGCGTTATCCGGATTTTTATAAACCGATCGACCGGCTTATCTACGATTATAAATTTAAAACGGCCTGCGAAAGTGCAGACAAGATTATCGCGGTAAGTGAGCAGACCGCCAGTGATGTGATCAGGTTTCTGAACGCAGACGAAAAGAAAATCCAGGTGATTTATCAGGGATGTCACCCGATTTTTAAACAGCACTATTCGGGCGAACAAATTCAATCGGTCAGAGAGAAATATAAGCTGCCCGAAAATTTCATTTTGAATGTAGGTACTGTCGAATCCAGGAAGAATGCTTTGCTGATCATTAAAGCGCTTTCGCTGATACAGGAGAAAATACAGCTGGTAATTGTTGGGCGAGCCACTGCCTACCAGGAAGAACTGGATCAGTTCATTAAAAGTAAGAAGCTGGGTAATCAGATAACGTTTATTCACAACGCTTCCTTTATCGATTTGCCTTTGATTTATCAATCTGCCAGCGCATTTGTATATCCTTCTTTTTTTGAGGGCTTTGGTATTCCGATCGTGGAAGCGATTGCTTCGGGGCTACCGGTGATCACATCCAAAGGTTCGTGCTTTGCAGAAGCGGGTGGCCCGGATTGCTGGTATATCGATCCTGCTCAACCCGAAGAGCTTGCCGTTGCTATAAAGGAAGTAATCGCTAATGATGAGAAAGTAAAGCAGCGCATGGCCGGAAGCAATGAATACATTCAACGATTTGAACCCAAAATAATCGCTGATGATTTAATGAGCTTGTATAAAAGTTTGTTGTAAGAACGGATTACAGGTACAAATTGAGATGAATACAGACTATTCATTATTCTCCATTAACTATTTCGAAAGCCATGCAGCTATCTCCATTGTCCAGGCTACGCCAATATGAAGGATTACTCCACCCCAGATATTGCGTGTATACAAGGCGATCACGCCAAGGATGTATCCTCCGATAACTGAACTCACCGCTTCTCCCAAGGGTTTGCCAAAGTGAAGAAAGCAATAGGTGGTAACCATAGGAATAATTGTTTCCTTGCCCATAAGGTGGCTTAGTCCAATCACAAGGAATCCGCGAAAGAATAATTCTACGTTAAAGAAATCAATGGCATAAGCGCATTCATAAATCACCATAGGTATCCACGAAGGCCAATCCACAAATGGTGCTACCGTGTTTGATTTATAAGTGGGATAGTAAGAACCAAGGCCTCTTTCAAAAACTGCAATGGAGATCAAAGGAATGATCAGTGCCAGCAATTGTAGATAAGGCTTTATAGTAATGCGTGCATTGAGACCAAGATGAGTGTTGTTATCTTTAATCCAATACCTGGATATGAGCAGGAGCGGAATAGTGATGAAGAGAAAAGAAATAAGATTAGAGCAGGTTTGATATGCCCAACTGGCCAGTTTGTAATTTTCAATGAACAGACGGACGGTCGTATATAAAAATGGAAACCCGGTGTTGATGGCTAAAACGATAATTCCCGTCAGGGAGATCAACCAGAATCTTCTGTCAAACACGAAGGTCACTTTCTTGAAATAGTAAAGAATGGAAATGGTTCCGTAGTAGGCCAGGGAGTAAAGCAGAAAATACCAGAGTATTCGCCAGGGGTTATTGTAGGGCTTGTCAATAATGGAATTCTCCAGGTCAATGGTGTAATTGATGCCGAGCCCAAGAATAATGAATAAAATAACGGTGATGTAATAAGGAATATGAAGATCTTCTTTGAAGTGATCACTTAGAAGTTTTCCTAACTTCCTCATCTTAAAAATTCATCAGGTGCGTGTATACCTTATGAATGGGAAGGCCCATCACGTTGAAATAAGAACCCACGATCTTATCAATGGCTACCATTCCAATCCAGTCCTGCGCTCCGTAGGCTCCTGCTTTGTCATACGGTTTGTAATTGTCTACATAGAACTCGATTTCAGCTTGGGTTAGCTTTTTGAAAGTCACCTCAGTGGTATCATCAAAGCTTTCTTCTTTTTCTTTGGAGAGGATACAAACCCCCGTCATTACTTTGTGAGTTTGGCCGGATAGCATGGAGAGCATTGATATAGCTTCGGTGCGATCGGCAGGTTTGTTCAGAATAATGGAATGGATGATCACCACGGTATCCGCAGTAACAATCACTTCATCATTCATTTTAGGACGGAAGAATTCTGCTTTTTTGGAAGCGAGGTATTTGGCTACTTGCTCTGTCGGTAAAGAAGAAGGAAAATCTTCTTCTACATCGGGTTTTTCTACCGTGAAGGTAAACCCTGCTTCTTTCATCAGGTATTGCCTGCGAGGAGAACTGGATGCAAGCATAAGTGGGCGATTGAAATTCATAATGATTAAAATGGTGAATAAGAGGGTGATTGAAATTCTTCTTCTTTAATGGAACTGAAAAGAAAGCCGCAAATTACCTTGGGATAGAAGTAGGTTGATTTTTGTGGCATCGTATAACCACTGTCGCATACTCTTTTTACCTCTTCAATGGATACCTCATTGGTGATGATCGCCATCTGTGCTTCGCTCTTCATCACTTTATTCAGGCATTCCGAAAAACTTCTTTCAAACTGGATTGCGTCTGATTTGCGCTGCTCTTTACCCGCAATGCCCAATATCTTTTCAATAATGAAATAATGCATCACAGTAAGGTCAAGTGTCTTTACCTCTTCCGGGAAATTCCAGGTCATGGTAGAAATCGCTTCTGGCTTGAGCCTTACTTTATACGCCTTGTCTTTGAATATAATTCCAAAAGCCCACTGCTTGCCGGTAATGATCTCATTGATGGTATCCGAATCTTCCACTTCTTTGATATTAAAATCGTGATGGAGTTTCCGGATGATCTGATCTTCATTAAAGTGAGCCAGATTGGAAATCAAACGATGTGTGGGAAGTATACGCAGATCACCAGCTTCCGTATTCGTGAGGTACATCAGGTGAAAGTTATAGCCTTCTTCTCCGGTAGAGTCAGGGTTCGATTCCTTTTGCTGATGCTTGTAAATCAATGAGCTTTCATACCGATGGTGTCCATCGGCCAGAATGATTTTCTTTGTGTGGATCACATCTGTAAATTTCCGGATAACATGCGCGTCCTGAATGACAGCCAGCACGTCTTTCACTCCCTGGTAATCTTCGGTTTCATAGATGGGATTAGTGATGGCTTCGTCCATGTAGTGCTCCAGCTCAAAAGAAGTATCGGTATACAATCCGTGTGTAGGACTACTATGAAGTTCTGTTTTTTTTAATAGATCAATGCGATCATTGACTGCTTTTGGAATAGTGTTTTCATGGCGAAGGATAATCCGCTCCTCCCAATCGTATGTACGGATGTGGCAGATGAATCCTTTGCGGCAATATTCCTTCGGTGAGCCTGCCATTTTAAAGTACTGGTAGTAAACATAAATGCCCGGCAGATGATCCTGCATAACAATTCCGTTTGATTTCCAGTTATTCAAAAGCAAGGCAGCCCGATGAGCCGCATCTTCGCCCTGTGGTACCGAAAGATGAATGGAGTTCATTGGATTTTGATATAGCGCCTTACGTTGCTTTTCGGAAACCACATCGAAAAGGGGAGAAGTAAGGTCATCGATGTTCAACGATAAATCAGTATTGTAACGCCATGCGCGAAAGGGTCGTATGTCAGCCATTGATCGGGTTAATAGTTATTTGTTAAATGAAGATCCCTGGATACATGATTCCGGATGCTTCGTATTGGGTATGCATGTTGATAATTAACTTTTTTAACCGTTAACCATTATAAGTTAATTCTGTTTTTCTTCCATTTGCTTTGCGAAATGGTTTGTTCGCCAGACGAAAAATCTTTTGGCGCCTTTATACTGAATTCGGAAACGGCAAGGGCAGCAGCCAGCATTTCTTCGGTTTCATTTGGGGTGGATTGAAGCACTTCAGGTTTAAAATACTTTTCAACAAACTGCGTGTCGAAATTGCCGCTGCGGAACGCCTGATGCTGCATCACAAATTTGCAGAAACCGAGTGTTGTTTCTAATCCGGTAATCTCATACTCTTCAATAGCACGTATCGTTTTTCCTATTGCCTTCTCCCGTGTTTCATCATGACAGATCATCTTGGCGATCATCGGATCGTAATAAAAGGGAATGGCCATACCTTGTTCGAAACCGTCATCGACACGTATACCATGGCCCTGCGGTCGTTTATATGTTTTTAATGTGCCAATGTCGGGAAGAAAATTATTGGAAGGGTCTTCTGCATATACACGTACTTCAATGGCATGACCATTGATTTTTAAGTCTTCCTGTTGAAAAGGAAGTTTCTCGCCCTCGGCTATCCGGATTTGTAATTTTACTAAATCGATACCGGTAATCTGCTCCGTTACCGGGTGCTCCACCTGCAGGCGTGTATTCATTTCGAGGAAATAAAAATTCTTATTTCCATCCATGATGAATTCAATCGTACCTGCATTGTAATAGTTAGCTGCTTTGGCTGCATTCACAGCGGCTTCACCCATCTGCTTTCTAAGCTCCGGAGTAAGCAATGAAGAGGGCGCTTCTTCCACAACCTTCTGATGCCTTCGCTGGATGGAGCATTCCCGTTCAAACAAGTGAACCACATTGCCATGTTGATCCCCGAAGATCTGGAATTCAATATGACGAGGCTGCGTTACATATTTTTCAATAAACACCGAACCATCTCCAAATGCGGAGGTTGCTTCACTTACGGCACGCTCCATCTGTTCGTCAAACTCATTCTCCTCGTTGACGATGCGCATACCTTTACCCCCGCCACCTGCACTGGCTTTGATCAATACCGGATAGCCGATTTCTCTGGCAATCTTTTTTGCTTTATTTACATCGGAGATCGGCTCAGATGTGCCTGGTACAAGCGGAACATTAAATTTGGCCACCGCTGCTTTGGCACCCAGCTTACTTCCCATCAGTTCTATTGATTCGGCCGAAGGGCCAATGAAAATAAGTCCGGCTTCTTTTACTTTTTTCGCAAAGACTTCATTCTCTGATAGAAATCCGTAGCCGGGATGAATGGCCTGAGCACCGGTTTGTGTTGCTGCCTCCAGGATTTTGTCCATTCGTAAATACGATTCGGAAGAGGGCGGAGGGCCAATACAAACAGCTTCATCTGCAAAGCGAACGTGAAGCGCGTGGCGGTCAGCCTCACTGAAAACGGCTACTGTTTTGATTCCCATTTCCTTTGCGCTGCGCATAATACGCAAAGCAATTTCACCACGATTGGCTACGAGCAGTTTTTTGATAGCAGGCATGTTTAAAGATCGAATGGGTTAATGGTAGTAAGTTCTCTGATCACTGAAAAATCAGATAGATTACGTGAAATGAGGGTAAAATTATAATGAATACAAGTGGCGGCAATAATCGCGTCAGGCAGCTTTATTTTTTTGTAAGCTTTTCGTATCGCAATGGTTGCATCGGCTACTGAATCAGTTAGTCCATAAATAATCGAAGAATGAATCAATGCATTCAGTTTTTCGATCCTGGATCCATAGGGAGGATTCCACCCCAAGAGTTCAATTTTGGAAACGACAGAGATGTGGACACCTTTTTCAACAATACTTTTAACGTTCAGTTTGTTTGAAGTATCAAGAAGCCCTTCCAGGTAGTAGATAACAATATTGGTGTCTAAGAGATATCTTTGTCCCATTCACTTCGTAATAATTTTAGCTGAGCATCAATCTCTTCGATGGAAAGGCCGGACTGGAATGATCCATACAGTGATTTATAATCCGGCCCGGGTTCTTCAACAGTAGAAACGGTTTTCTCATCCGCTGGTAAAATGATTAATTCCACCCGCATATCATTAAATGCATCCGGTAAGGTCACGTTCAGTGTATTGTTTTTTACCGTCACGATTCTCCTGATGGCTTCCATAGATTTCGTTATTTAAACAAATTTAGTGTTTTAGGATAACTTCTCAGGCCAATTCCAAAGCCTGTTCCTGCAAATTATTTGCGTTTTTTCCTTATTTTTGTGGCAATCTAAAACTCGAAAAAAAGCAGATACATGGTTGATTTATTCGAAAAGCTACGCATGGAGGCCGGTCCGCTGGCCAAGTATTCACATCTTCCTGATGATTATTTCTTTTTCCCCAAACTGGAGGGAGAAATCGGTCCTCACATGAAATTTCATCAGAAGGACGTATTGAACTGGAGCTTGAATAACTACCTGGGTTTAGCTAACCATCCTGAAGTGCGTAAAGCCGATGCGGATGCTGCAGCCCAGTTTGGTATGGCCTACCCGATGGGAGCGCGTATGATGTCCGGCAACTCGGTGAATCACATTGAGCTTGAACGGCAACTGGCTGATTTCGTAAAGAAAGAAGACGTGATGTTGCTCAATTTTGGCTACCAGGGTGTGGTTTCCATTATTGATGCATTAGTTGATCGCAAAGATGTGATTGTATACGATGCGGAATCTCATGCCTGTATTATAGATGGCGTTCGCCTGCACATGGGTAAGCGTTTTGTGTATACCCATAATGATATGGACAGCCTGGAGAAACAACTTCAGCGTGCTACCAAGCTGGCCAACGAAACAGGTGGTGGTATTCTTGTCATCACGGAAGGTGTTTTCGGAATGTCTGGAAATCAGGGTAACCTGAAAGGGGTGGTTGAATTGAAGAAGAAATACAATTTCAGAATATTTGTTGATGATGCTCACGGATTTGGCTGTATGGGCAGAACCGGTGCAGGTACTGCCGAAGAGCAAAATGTTCAGGAAGAAGTGGATCTTTACTTCTCTACGTTTGCCAAGTCGATGGCCAGCATTGGTGCATTTGTGGCAGGCGACAAGAAGATTCTGAAATATTTGCGCTACAGCGTCCGCTCACAGATTTATGCCAAGAGCATGCCGATGGCCCTGGTTTTAGGTGCCTTGAAGCGACTTGAATTATTACGTACAAAACCGGAGCTCAGAGAGCGGTTATGGACGATTGTGAAGGCAGTTCAGACCGGTTTGAAGGAAAGAGGATTCTATTTAGGAACTACCACTTCTATGGTGACTCCGGTGCTTTTTAAAGGTGGTGTAGGTGAGGCCGCCAATATGTCGATGGATTTGAGGGAAAATTACGGAATTTTCTGTTCCGTGGTGATCTATCCTGTTGTACCTAAGGATGTTATCATGTTCCGCATTATCCCTACTGCTGCGCACACAATGGCCGATGTAGAGCGGACTTTAACAGCGTTTTCAGCCCTTAAAATCAAGTTGGATGAAGGCTTTTACCGTAAGGAAGAATTGGTGTCTGTAACCAGGGCAGTTTAAAAATATGTGGTTTAAGGCTTGTTTTTTGGCGTTTTTATTTAAATTGGCATAAGAAAACAACCTTTTTTCAACTAAACATCCCATAAAAATGAAAAAATTTGAAGAACTAAAGGCCTTGATTGCTTCCCTGGAAGGTGATGCTGACAAGTTTTATAACAAAGCTAACAGTGCAGCAGGAACCCGTGTAAGAAAGGGTATGCAGGACCTTAAAGCCATCGCTCAGGCGATCAGATCTGAAGTTCAGGATTTGAAGAATAAAGAAGCTAAATAAGTTTTTCGTCTTACGAAAAGGGATGATTCTTTCGGATCATCCCTTTTTTGCTTTATAACTGTTGAAAGCAGCGTTTATCTTTTGTTGCAACGGTGAGGAAGCTTTAACCAGAGGCAAGCGTACCTGCGTAGAACACACACCCAACTGATTGAGCAGGAATTTAATACCGACAGGATTTCCCTCTTCGTACATAGGGCCATTGATTTCGAGCAATTTGAATTGTTCAATACTTGCTCTGGCAAAGTTTCCGTTGAACGCGTTATCTTTCATTTTGCTGAAGACGACAGGTAGTGCATTGGCCAATACAGAGATGATCCCGGCTCCTCCAATAGCATAAAAAGGTACAGTAAGCAAATCATCGCCAGAGATCAAAAGAAAATCTTTTGGTTTGCTTTTCGCGATATTCATGCATTGCTCCAGATTGCCGGACGCCTCTTTAATGCCGATAATGTTTTTGTGCTCTGCGAGCCGAAGTGTAGTCGCTGCAGTAAGATTGGATGCTGTGCGCCCGGGAACATTATATAAGATAACCGGAACAGGCGAGGCATTTGCTATTGCCTTAAAGTGCTGATAGATTCCTTCCTGTGAAGGTTTATTATAATAAGGGCTTACAGAAAGGATGGCATCCACGCCCTTGAAGTCCGTTTCTTTAATGGATTGAATAACTTCAGAGGTATTATTGCCTCCAATGCCATATACAACGGGTAGTCCTTTGGGGTTATTATTAATTACAAACTCAAGCACTTTCTTTTTCTCTTCGCTGGAAAGCGTGGCCGATTCGCCCGTGGTACCCATTACCACATAGTAATCAACTCCTTTAGCAGTGTGGGTCAAAAGCTTTTTCAGCGATTTGAAATCAATATTTCCGTCTTCCAGAAAAGGAGTGACCAGGGCCACACCGGTGCCATAAAACTTGTTCATACCAATCACTTATTTCAATTGCTTCGTATAATTGTACATGTTGCTGATGAGCGTTTTGGTAGCGCCCTGATACTGAATCATCAGCTCATAGAAAGAACTTTCCAGTTCATTAAAACATCCTACCCGGCATTTTGCCTTACTTTGAGCAAGCAGATTTAGTATCATCGGGTTCGATTGCCTGTCGATATAGAACAAATAATCGAACGGTGTACTGGAAAACCGTGCCGCATGCTGAGAATCGATCCTGCCCCAGAAAGTAAGGTTTTCAATGGTGAAGAAGTCGTAAAGAAATTCGAAGTTGTCCTTTTTCTTGGGAAGGAATTCAAGCACTCTTACCTTCTTTCCGTCCTGTTCGAGATTGCGGACAAACTCCTTAATGTCTTCGTGTTTCTGCTTGTCCTCTACACTGAAAATGATGCCGATATTTTGAGCCAGCTTATAAGGAGTACTGCCTCTGAGGAAAGTATTCTTTTTCAGGGCTGCATTCGTACGCATTTGCAGGAAACTCATTTTAAACATAGCCGCAAACTACGTTTTTTCAGTACATGGCACAATGCTAATTTGATTCCGTTATCAGTTAATAGTTAACTGTTAAAAGGTATACGGGATCCTCAGGAATCCAATTTTAAAACCATTAGAGAAACCTGTACTTATTACGCATTGCTCTTCAGCATTTGCTCAAAGTCCTGAATGGAGATAATTTTTACACCCAGCTTTTCTGCTTTCTCTTTTTTGGATGGCCCCATGTTATCACCGGCAAGGAGATAATTCAGTTTGCCCGATACACCGGAAAGAATACGCCCGCCATTGGCAATGATCAGATCCTGTAGCTGTTCGCGCTCGTAATTTTCAAACACCCCCGATACAACAAACGATACATTGTTGAAGATTTCGCTCACCCTTTCCGGTTCTTTGGCAGACGATTCAAACTGAAGCCCTGACTTCTTTAATCGCTCTACTTCCTTTTTATTTTCATCATCCCGGAAAAAATCAAAAACACTTTTCGCAATCCGTTCGCCCACCTCGGGAGCAGCCACCAGCTCTTCCAGCGTAGCTTTGGCCAGGTGGTCAATCGTTTTAAAGTGCCTTACTAATTTTTCAGCAACCGTCTTACCTGCATAGCGAATACCAATACCAAACAACACCGCTTCGAAAGGCTGTGCTTTAGAGTGTTCGATTCCTGCCAGCATATTTTGTGCGGATTTCTCTTTGACCTTATCCAGTCTCAGGAGATCTTCTTTCTTCAGATCATACAGATCGGCAGGGCTCTTTACTAAACCAAGATCAAAGAGTTGCCGGATGGTTTGCTCGCCCAGCGAGTCGATGTCCATGGCTTTGCGCTGAATGAAATGTTCGATCCGTCCTTTTATCTGCGGAGGGCAGCCCTTTTCATTCGTGCAATAATGGTTGGCTTCTCCTTCTTTTCTTTGTAAAGGCGAGCCACACTCAGGGCATTGCGTGATGTATACCACAGGCTGTAAATCTCCCGAACGCTTCTCAAGAGCGACAGCAGTTATTTTAGGTATGATCTCTCCACCCTTTTCCACGAACACATAATCACCGATACGCAGATCCAGTCGTGCAATTTCATTCGCATTGTGCAGGGAAGCGCGCTTCACGGTAGTACCCGCTAGAAGTACGGGTTCCAATTCTGCTACCGGAGTGATAGAGCCGGTGCGGCCTACCTGATAGGTGATGCCATTCAGTTTCGTGCTTACACTTTCCGCTTTGTATTTATAAGCTATCGCCCAGCGCGGACTTTTTGCTGTAAAGCCAAGCTGTCGTTGCTGTTCGAGGCTATTTACTTTGATGACAACACCATCGGTCTCCAATGGAAGCTCCAGTCTTTTCTTTTCCCAGTGAGCGATATAATCCAGTACTTCCTGTATGCTTTTGCATTTTTTATAAGTGGGCGAAACATTGAATCCCCATGATTCCAGTTTGCTGATGGCGAGTGAGTGTTGGTTGATTTCTTTTTCCTGACCCAATAATGTGTAGACGTAGCAATCCAGCTTACGCCTGGCTACTTCACCGGAGTCCTGCATCTTTACACTGCCCGAAGCCGTGTTGCGTGCATTGGCATACGGTTCCTCACCCACTTCTTCCAGTTCTTTATTCAGTTGCTTGAAAACTTCTTTGGGTAAAAAAACTTCTCCGCGTACTTCAAACAAAGCAGGTACATCTTTGGCTTTGATCTTTAAAGGCAGCGATCGGATGGTTTTAACATTAGCGGTTACATCATCACCACGAACGCCATCGCCTCTTGTCACTCCGCGAAGCAGCAATCCGTTTTCATACGTTAAGCTGATGGACACGCCATCAAATTTAAGTTCACAGAAGTATTCATAGGCCTCTCCATCCAGTCCTTTGGCGACACGTCCGTCAAAATCCTCCAGCTCTTCTTTTGAATACGTGTTTCCCAAAGAGAGCATGGGATACTTGTGAATAACAGAAACAAAGTCTTTGGTAATTGTTCCTCCCACGCGCTGAGTAGGAGAGTCGGGCTGACGGAGCTCGGGAAACTGGGATTCGAGTCGCGTTAGCTCAGCAAGAAGCAGATCAAATTCCTGATCGCTGATTTCTGTTTTACTCTTTTGGTAATACAGATCGCTGTGATAGTTTACTTTCTTGGTCAGTTCAGCTATCTGCTTTGAAGCCTCAGTTTGATTCATTGCTATTATTTACGGCCTAAAGTTAATCAACCAGGGAAAAAACAGGTTATGATTAATACATTTCTCATACGTTCGATCTTTTACTTTTAAGGACCCAACCCGTTAGGAGAATACCATTACTGGTTAATCAGATTCAGGATATGGCATGCAGCAAGGCCTGCCGTTTCTGTTCGCAGCCGGTGAGGGCCAAGACTTACTTTTTGAAAATCATTTTGCATGGCGAGAGCTAACTCTTCTTTTGAAAAATCGCCTTCCGGGCCAATAAGGATCAGGTAATTTTTTCCAATCGCAGCTTTCGTTTTCAGATGATCCGGATTGGCCTGGTCTACATAAGCAATGAATTTCTGATCGGCCATCTCTTTTGCTATTGCATTAAAAGGCAGGAGGGGCGCAATAATAGGTAATACCGTTTGTTGCGATTGCTTCATTGCACTGATGGCCAGCTTCCCGATGCGTTCGTGATTGATGTTTTTGCGTTCGGATTTTTGACAAAGCAAAAAACTGATCTTGTCAACTCCAATTTCCACTGCCTTTTCCACAAACCATTCTATCCGATCTGCATTTTTAGTAGGAGCAATGGCCACATGAACAATGTAAGACCTGGGGCTTTGAATTACCTGATTGATGATTTCAAAACTACACTTACGTGAATCTGCTTTTGATATTCTGCATTTGTAAAGTATTCCCTTCCCATCCGTCACATCCAGAAGATCGCCTTCTACAGAGCGCAATACTTTTACCGCATGGCGTGATTCATCTTCATCCAGGTAATGAACACCATTGGGCACATCTGGTTGGTAGAATAAATTCACTGGTTAGTCTGGACTAGGAATACTGTTGTTGAAGACGCTCCACCAAAGCCACATAGTTCTGCATGGCTTGTTCTTTGGAAATCCCCTTCTTCTCCGCCCAGGCATCGTACTTGGCAATGGCTTTGAAATCAAATCCTCCGGGCCGGTCGCCACTTACATCGCCTTCACTCGCTTGTTTGAAAAGCGCGTAGAGATCAAGTAGTTCTTCGTTGGAAGGGCGTTTGGTAAGTTGCTGCGAGCGTGTCATTGCACTTTGGAAATCTTCTACTAAGGCCATAAAAAAAGGCTGGTTTAAAAAGCCAGCCTTAAATATAGAAAGTTCGTTTTGATTATTTGCGCTGATCGATGCTTACATAAGGGCGCAAGGTCGGCCCGGTATAAATCTGGCGCGGCCGGCCTATAGGTTCCTTGTTTTCGCGTAACTCTTTCCATTGAGCAATCCATCCCGGAAGGCGGCCCATGGCAAACATTACGGTAAACATGTCTACCGGTATACCCAATGCACGGTAGATGATTCCGGAATAAAAGTCTACGTTCGGATAGAGCTTTCTTTCGATGAAGTAAGGATCTTTTAATGCCGCTTCTTCCAGCTTTTGTGCGATTTCCAGAACTGGATCATTCACACCCAGTTTTTTCAATACATCGTCCGCTGCTTTCTTAATGATCTTGGCGCGCGGATCGAAGTTTTTATATACACGGTGACCAAAGCCCATCAGGCGGAAACCACTGTTTTTATCTTTTGCCTTGTTGATCCATTTTTCCGTATCGCCACCGTCTTTTTTGATGTTCTCCAGCATGACAATCACTTCCTGATTAGCACCGCCATGAAGCGGCCCCCACAGCGCATTGATGCCGGCAGAGATCGAAGAATAGATACTCGCTTTGGATGAACCAACGATACGTACCGTTGAGGTGGAGCAGTTTTGTTCGTGATCGGCATGCAGAATCAGAAGCTTGTCCAGCGCAGAGGCTACAACCGGATCAATTTCATATTGCTCCGCAGGCAGTGCATACATCATTTTCAGAAAGCGGGAACAGTAGTCGAGTGAATTATCGGGATAATTAACCGGGTGGCCTACTGCATTTTTATATGCCCATGCCGCAAAGGTGGGCATTTTTGCAAGAGAGCGAACAATGCTCAGGTAAACTCCATCTACGGAGCGATTGGGGTCAAGGGATTCCGGATAGAACGCAGTCTGTGCGCAGAACAGGGAAGCCAATACACCCATCGGATGGGAGGTGGACGGGAACCCGTCAAGTATTTTCTTAATGTCTTCGTGAACGAGCGTGTGTGTCTTAATGTCGTTAGTGAATGTGCCCAGTTGATCTTTGGCTGGCAGCTCTCCAAAAATCAACAAATAAGCCACCTCAAGGAAGCTGGATTTCTCAGCCAGGTCTTCAATGGAGTAACCCCGGTATCTTAGAATTCCTTTATCGCCATCCAGAAATGTAATAGCGCTTTTGGTAGCTCCTGTATTCTTGTATCCCAAATCAAGTGTAACGGTTCCCGTCTTCTCCAGCAATTCACTAATATCAATTCCCCTCTCGTTCTCTGTTCCTTCTGTGATCGGGAATTCATACGTCTTTCCGTCAATAATCAGTTGTGCAGTCTTGGCCATGTATGTTCAATTAATTTGCCCTAAAATACTCCGCAGGTCAGTCAGATAAAAATGATTTAGTATGAATTAATTATTTCCCAAAATCATGGGAAGGCCATCTTTGCCAGAACCGATTACGATGATTTTGCTGTTCGGGGATTTAGCAAGCTCTAATGTAGCCTCAATGCCTCTCATTTTCAATAGCTTATCGGACAAACTGTTGTTGATAATGTTATTGGCGCGCGATTCTCCTTCTGCGGCAATGCGCTTGCGCTCGGCTTCACTCTTTTCTTTATCCAGGCGAAACTGATAGGCAAGTGCCTCCTGTTCCTGCTGTAATTTGTTTTCAATGGCTCCTTTAATCTGTTCCGGCAGCACGATAGAACGGATCAAAACGGCAGTGGCATTCACATTGTTAGCGGATAGAATCTTCTCGCTTTCATTGCGGATGGCCATTTCTACTTCCGCTCTTTTGGTAGAGTAGATCTCTTCTGCCGTGTAGCGCCCCATCACCTGCCTTACGGTTGAACGTACTTCGGGTATGACCAGCACATTCACATAGTCGCGCGTGAATTTTTCGTGAATAAACCCGATTTTATCGGGAGCCGGAAAGTAACGTACGGAGACATCAATATGAATGGAAAGTCCGTTTTTATCCAGAATGTCCATGTTTTCATCTGTCGACATTTCATTGACTTTGTAAATGAATACATCGTTCCATGGCGCTTTCATGTGCGTGCCCTGCTCGATGGTATTTTCTTTGTCCAGTCCTTTTCCGAAAGGATAGAACATCACTGCCCTTTCGGCTGGCTGCACGGTATAAAATAAACTGGATGATAGCGCGATTAAAACGATAAAGGCAATCACGGCCAAAACGATGATTGGAAGTCTGCGGTTATTCATGTGTGTAGGTTAGATTCAAAAGATAAAAATCAGTATTTAAACTCAGAAAACATAGGTAGCAGATCCTGAAAGAGTAGGATCAAATGATTTCTTCGCTACTAATTTTATAGTACTGGTTCGCATTTATCCGTGGCTTTTCAAATGAAGACGGTGAGTTATTCAGACTATTCCGGAAAGAAAGCCGGCAGGGTAATATATTTCCAAAATTCATGCTTTTTATACTACATTACGATAATCATCTTTAGTACAATCTGACATTTTTCATGCGCAAGAGAAGCCTTATTGGTCTGCTTTTTATTCTTTTTCTTGCGCATGCCCTGCATGGCCAGCAGAAAAAGATAGACAGCCTGAAAAGCCTGTTGAAGGAGTACACAGATGTCCATTCCCTGGTCGATACTCATATCGGAATTGCCTTTATACTATACGATCAGGATATAAAAGCCGGTTTTGATGAATCGAATATCGCGTATCAGTTGGCAAAAGACAACGGCTATCAGAAAGGAGAAAAGAAGGCTTTGTCTCTTTTGGGATTCAAATATTACCTTGATGGAGATCATGCAAAAGCATTGGATTACTTCAGGCAATCCGATGCCATTGACAGTAAGGTAGATCCTGTCGCCACCGGCTATAACTGGACACTGATGGGCAATCTTTACCGGGTAAAAACTTCTTACGACTCAGCTGAATTATTTTATAATAAGGCAATCGTTATACTGAAAGCTGCCAATGATAAACTTTACCTGTCGTACACTTATAAAAGTATTGGTGTCATCCGGCAAACGCAATACCGGCTGGACGAAGCATCGGATTACTTCCGGCAATCGCTTGAATTAAGAAAAGTGATCAATGATAAAAGAGGTCTCATTGATTCCAATCTTATATTAGGGACATTGGAAATGAGTCGCTCGAAATACATAGAGGCAAATAATTATTTTGATGTTGCCTGTAATCTTATTGAGGAAGAGTTTAGTGACAATGTAACGCTGAAAGTAAACTGTTATCTCAATGATGGAATGGTGCATCATAAGCTGGGCGATTTTGCCCAGGCACTAACGCAACTTTTCAAAGCGCTTAATCTTTTGAAGGATCAGAATTTCACTTATCTGTATGGTAAAACCAGTATGCAGATAGGAGAGTTGTATGCCGATCTCGCTCAGTTTGACTTATCGCTTACGTATTATTTTGAATCGCTGCGCAATTTCGAGAAACTGAAAGCACAGAAGGATATCAGTAATGTGCTGAGCGGAATTGCGTGGGTATATAAAGGTCAGCTGAATTTTCCTTTGGCGCTGGAGTTTTTAGATAAATCTCAAAAAATACGTGAATCCATAAACGATGAGCATGGGTTATCCAATTGTTACAATGTAAGAGGACTGATTTATTTCCAGCAGAAACAATATGATACTGCCCTGAAGGAAATGGATAAGGCGCTTATGATCAGAAGACAATTGAATTACAGAGAAGGTGTAGCGGATGTGATGTTTAATATGGCGCTTGTGTTTGAAGAACAAGGCGATTTAAAAAAAGCATTGGCGTACCAACAGGAAAGTATGGAGATGGAAAAAGAATTCGGCAGCGACCTGGGAATGGGAATTTCATTCAACGGAATTGGTGAGTTGCTTATTCGCACAGGAGATTATAAAGGGGCCGAAGAATACCTGAATAAAGGATTGGAAAGTGCGAATAAAACGAAGTCGAAGTTTTTATTGAGAGACAACTATTTCTTTTTCTCCCAACTTTTTGAGAAGAAAAGGGAATTCGAGAAATCGCTTCATTACCGGAAGTTGTATGATCAGGTAAAGGATAGTGTTTACGTAATCGACAACAGTACGAAGATTGCGGAGATGCAGGCGCTTTACCAGTTGGAGCAGAAGAACCAGGAGATTGCTTTACAGGAAACTCAACTGAAGTTGCAGGAAGATCAGCTGCAGCAGAAGAACACCATTATCACCTCTATCACTGCAGGAATCATACTCACTTCCCTGCTGGCGTACATCACTTTCCGCTACTCCCGTAGCATGCGCAAAGCCAATCATGATATTATAGAGCAGAAAGAAGAAATTCAGGCACAGTCTGAAGAGCTGATCGAAGCCAATGAAACCATCGGGCAGATTAATAGAAATCTGGAGTTGAAAGTAGATGAGCGTACTTCGGAGTTAAAGCAGGCCTATAAAGAGCTGGATACTTTCTTTTATCGCTCATCACATGATTTTCGCAGGCCGCTTACTACCTTTCTTGGCCTGGCCGAAGTAGCAAAAGTAACCGTAAAAGACAACAATGCATTAGAACTGTTTGATAAGGTACGGGAGACCGCTTTGAATCTTGACCGCATGCTGGTGAAACTCCAATCGATAAGTGACCTGGGTGCCCAGCAGCTGGTTTACAAAGAAGTCATTATAGAAGAATTGGTACGCCAGGTTTTTGACGGATTCAACGATGCTATCGTAAGTAAAAACATTCACGTTACCATGAATGTCGCACCTGATATCTCGTTCTATTCGTATCCGGCTATGGTAAAAATCATTATCGAGAACCTCGTGGAAAACGCGATCAATTTCTGTGGCGTAGCTGATCAATTTGTAAAAATCAACGTTTTTCTCAGGCTTGGTGAACTGGTAATTGAGGTGCAGGATAACGGACAAGGAATAAAAGAAGAATATTTTAGCAGAATTTTCGATATGTATTTCAGGGCTAATCTAAATTCTAAAGGGAATGGATTAGGTCTTTATATCGTTAAAAAATCGGTTGAAAGATTAAATGGACATATCCACTTTAAGAGTACGCACGCCCAGGGATCCACTTTTGAAGTAGTATTGCCCTCTGCCCGGGCAATGCACTTGGTTTGATTTAATATCTTTGTTCTTCCAGTTGAGAGTTGGCGTTACTAATGAGGTTCCCGATTATTTTATTTATAGTTGCCACCCTGGCAGCTACTGAATTAATTGCCCAGGAAAGCAAGATTGACAGCCTTGTGATTTTAGTTAATAAAACAAAAAGCAACCTTGATAAAGCAAGATTACTTCATAAGATTGTTTCTATTGCCTGGGATTATGATTTCGAAAAAGCATATTTCTTTGCAAAACAGGAATACGATTGTGCTAAGAAAGCAGGAGATGCAGAAAGCCTGACTATCGCCTATACCGATGAAGGTATGTATTTCTATTTTACAGGGGACTACAAAGAAGCTTCGGATAATTATCAAAAAGCAATAGAAGCAGCAAATGGAAAGAACTTCGGGGAATACCCCGGATACACGCTTACCCGCATAGGAAATCTTTACCGCGTTCAGGGAGAATACGATTCCGCTCACCTGTACTATCAGCGAACGGAAGAACTTTTAATACAGGTACCACCGGGGATTGCACTGGGCTCACTGTATTTTCACTACGGATGGATGTATGAGGAACTGTCCGAATTCCGGAAAGCATTGGGCTATCTCCACCGGTCGCTCAATATTCGTTTGAAAATAGGAGACAGTTTACTGGTAGCGGAATGCTGGCGTGAGATGGCCACTGCCCACTTCGGATTAAACAACATCGATTCGGCAAAGCATTACATCACCAGGGCCATGCGTGTAGCTACAAAGTATGCCGACAAAGAACTCATCATTTTTACCAATATCAACCTGGGTGATGTGTATGCTGCAAATAACCAGCCCGTGGAGGCGATACACGCTTATGAATTTGCATTGAATGAGCTTGGAGAGCACGAATCGCAAAGATATAAGGCATTGGCACTTTTCCATGTGGGAAAGGTTTTTGATAACCGCGGTGAATACCTGAAGGCCATTGAATATTATTTCGAGGCACTCAGGTTGAATGATCGGCTAAAAAGTCGTCATGAAACAGCACGTATATATGGATGGATTGGGTGGGCTTATTTCAATCTGAGAAACAATGCCAGTGCGCTGGAGTATGCGCAACGCTCGCTGGAGCTAATGAAGAGAATGAAGGATAAAGCCGGGGAGGCATTTGCCCACAACCTGTTGGGAAATATAAAATTCGATTCGAAGGAGTACACACTGGCGCTGTCACATTATGATTCTTCACTTCAACTGAGGAAGTCATTACAGCTGAATATCCAGGTGGCCAATACGCTGTTTAATATAGCGAGGGTGTACCAGGCACAGAAGAAATACGATGAAGCATTGAATTATTATTTTGATGATCTCAAATTTGCCACCTCCATCGGCAATGGCCGGATTATCGCCATTGCCAATAGCGGTATCGGAATGCTTTATGCCTACAAGGGAGATTTTGCAAATGCAGAGAAGTACCTGAAGGAGTGCCAGCGGCTATTAAAGCAAAATGGCTTACAGGTAGACAGACGCGATAACTTTTTGAATTTTGCGCGCATGTACCGGCTTTCAAACAAGCAGGAGAAAGCATCTGCCTGTTATGAAAAATACATTGAATTGAACGATAGTGTGGTGAGGAAGGAAAATTCGATGGCTGCCATACAACGCGATGCACTTTATCAGCTGGATAAAAAGGAAAAGGAAATTGAAGCATTAAACGGACAGAATGCACTCAAAGAATCGCAGATAGAAACGCAGAACGAACGCATCCGTTTTCAGAATATGATGATCGGGCTTAGCGTGCTGGCCCTGGTCCTGGTTTCAGTGATTACGTATGTATTGTTCCGTTATTATAAAACAAAGACCCGGGCCAATAACGAGCTCTCAAAGCTGAACAGAGAAATCCGGGAGCAGAAGGAAGAGATTCAGGCACAGTCAGAAGAATTGATTGAGGCCAGCCAAACCATTCAGGAAATTAACCGGGGCCTGGAAAGTGCCGTAGAGGAACGCACGCAGCAACTCAAGCAGGCTTACCAGGAGCTGGACACTTTCATCTACCGCTCTTCGCATGATTTTAGAAGGCCCCTCACCACTTTTATGGGCCTGGCGGAAGTAGCCAAGATCAGTGTGAAAGACAGCGCTGCGATTGAATTGTTTAGTAAGGTGAATGAGACCGCACATAACCTGGATCGGATGCTGGTGAAGCTGCAGGCGGTAAGCCAGATCGCTTCTTCCGATTTGATTCTCCGTGAGATTACATTTGACAGTGAATTGGATGTTGTGCTCGATCTTCAGCGAACTGCGATTGTAGAAAAACGCATCCGCATCGAAAGGAGAATCGGAAACCATGAGCCATTTCTTTCTTATCCTCTGATCGTACGCATTATCTTTGAAAATCTGCTTGAGAATGCCGTGCAGTTTTCATCGCCCCTCAGTCCATATGTACAGGTTACCATTGAGCAGGTGGAGAATGAGATTAAAATTACATTAGAAGACAACGGAGAAGGAGTAGCTGAAGAATTTCATAACCGGTTGTTCGAAATGTATTTCCGCGCCAACGAACGATCTAAGGGGAACGGCCTTGGCCTGTACCTGGTAAAGAAGGCAGTAGAAAAGCTGGAGGGAAGGATAACGTTTAAGGGCAGCCCTGGCCAGGGTTCTACTTTTACCGTGTTTTTGCCTTACTTTGAAAGGTAAAAATCAAGCTTCATGTTTCTCTATAAAAATAAAAATGCGCACAATCTTGCCATTGATTTAGGCAATAGCAATACACTGCTTAGCGATCAGCATAATGTTCTTTTATCGCAGCCATCCTGTCTGGTCATAAATCAGAATAATAATAAAATTGAAGCAGTGGGGGAGGAAGCTTTTGATATGTTTGAGAAAACAACTGCTGATTTAAAATCGGTGAAGCCATTAAGAGGCGGTGTGATTGCCGATGGCGAATCAGCCAGGAAGATGCTTTATGCTATGGTCAGCAGTGTGCAGAAGAAGAGCTTCTTTCCGAGAGGTTATCACTACCTGATTTCAGGAATCCCTTACGATACCACTGAAGTGGAGAAACGGGCCTTACGCGATGCGTTGAACCAGTTCCGATCCCGAAACACTCTTCTGGTGTATGAGCCACTGGCCGCTGCTCTGGGAATGAACCTGAACATACAGGAACCGGAAGGTAAACTGATCGTGGATATCGGTGGAGGCATTACTGAAATAGTAGTCATCAGTCTGAGTGGTATTGCTGCTTTCCAATCCATCAAGGTGGCGGGTGATACCTTCGATGAAGATATCCGGGATCACTTTCGCAGAAATTATAATATGGCCATTGGCCTGAAGACAGCCGAACAGATCAAGGTCAGCATCGGGTCGGTGCTCGATAAGCTCGATGTAAGAGGGCAGGAAGAGCCGGTGATGAAAGTGAAGGGCAAAGATTTAATGGAAGGTATTCCCACAAGCAGAACGATCAGCTCCCGTGAAGTGGCGAGTATACTTAATAAATCCTTTTCGTTGATCGAAGGAAGTATTCAGCAGACATTGGAAAGCTGTCCTCCGGAACTGGCAGCAGATATTTACAGGAGTGGCATCTATGTGACAGGAGGCAATGCACAGCTGCATGGTGTGAAGGAACGCCTTGTGCGTAAGTTCAGATTGCCGGTTCATATTGATGAGCACGCGTTGCTTTCAGTAAGCAAAGGCACGGCTGCAATCATCCAGGCCCCCCTTAAATACCATTCTGTATTATTTCAATAGCATCTTTTTAAAAGCAGAAAGCCAGCTGCGGGCTGGCTTTCTTTAAGATCAGGTTCGATACTATTAGTTTGAAGTAGATTCGGAAGGAGTGCCTCCGAAGCTGTTTTTCACTTCTTCTACTTTTGTTTCGATTGCTTCTTTTACTTCAGCTGCCTTATCCGCTACCGCCTCTTTCACCTGAACGGCTGTAGCTTCAACTGCTTTCACTACTGCTTTAGCTTTGGTGGCTACCGCTTTTCTCACGGCCTTTGCCTTGCTTACCACTGCTTTCTTAACAGCCGAAGCCTTCTTCGCTACCGTCTTTTTAACAGGCTTAGCTTTTGCCTGTACTTTTTTCACCACTTTCTTGGCTGCCTTTTTCACCACTTTTTTAGTGACTACTTTCTTTTTAGCGGCAGACTTCTTAGTGGCTGATTTCTTTACAGCCTTCTTAGCGGCTTTTTTGGCCGACTTCTTTGCTGCTTTCTTAACTTTTTTCTTTGCCATAGCGTGAATACAATTTAGTTGTTAGCGGGATTATGTTGTTAGCTTTCGCACACCTGCTTTGAAAGCTGCACTAAAATTAAGAGAAGCGTTCATTTTCCAATAGAAGAAGCGATGGTTTTTTTTAAATATTTTTAAAACCGACATAGTTTGAATTCATTTTTTGAGGATTGATACAATCAACGGGAGAGCAGTTCGCGCATACTTTTCAGCCCATGAGATCAGTGAAATTTCTACTCAATATCAATTAGCAGGGGCTTCTGCCCGCCATGGCAAAAATCCCTTCCATGCTGGTCTTTAAGTGGAATACAACTCACAATGCTTCTCTTCTAAGCGAGGAGAGCGACAATCTGTTTCCCCACATCTTATTGATCACCTCAATTTACTCTCTGGCATTGCAACTAACCGGGCACATTTTTCATCTCAGATACCAGTACCAGAAGTCCTTCATGCTTCTGGAGGGTTCCTGAGATTAAAAACTAACCCCCAATTACCATGTTACAGAATTACCTCATCGTTGCCCTGCGTGCCATTCGCAAGCACAGGTTCTATGCTGCTTTAAATATTTCAGGCTTGGCCTTTGGCCTTACTGCGTGCTTACTGATCGGGCTGTATATCTACGATGAACTCACCTTTGATAAGTTTCATAAAGACTACGAGGACATTTACCATGTCGGTCTGCACATCAACTTTGGAGGGCAGGAATATAAAATGGCATCTACCTGCCCACCTCTGGCTGCGGCCATGTTTCAGGATATCCCCGGAGTAGAGCAGGTGACGCGCATTAATCCATGGTCATTGAAGAATCTGATTGTGAGAAGCGAGGACAAGGCATTTATAGAGACGAAAGCATTTTATGCCGATTCCAATTTTTTCGAGTTCTTCAGCTTTAGACTTCTGGAAGGCAACCGTAAAACAGCTTTGAAAGAACCTCATTCCGCTGTGCTCACCTCCGAGCTGGCCACCCGCTATTTTGGCAATGAATCTGCGATTGGGAAATCCATCACGGTAGGTAATGACAACAAAGTGTTTAAGGTAACGGGAGTTGCAGAGCAGGCACCAGCCAATACACATATTCAATATGACCTTCTGCTTTCAGCAGCATCTGATAAGGCGATGACAAAAGGAGGGTGGGGAGATATGGATGGCACCTATATCTATTTCAGAAAGAACCCGATGGTGAAGGTAGAAGTGATACAGGCTAAGCTCAAAGACATCGTAACCCGACATGTGGCCCCTGAAATAGAGAATTACTTTGGCGTGAGCATGAAGGAGTTTGCGAAGCAAGGTGGAATTTATGCCTTCTTTCCGTACCCGCTGTCGAGCAATCATTTGTACCATCCGGAAATTGACGGGCTCGCCCCAACTGGTGACATCAAATACATTTACATCATCGCGGTGGTGGGGTTATTCATCCTGCTGATTGCCTGTATCAACTTTATGAATCTGGCCACGGCCCGATCGGCCGGTCGTGCCAAAGAAGTTGGCTTACGCAAAACATTAGGCTCAGCCCGCTCGAAGCTGATCGCACAGTTTTTGTCTGAATCGTTTGTCTATGTCTTTGCTGCCATGGCGATTGCCATCATTGCCACGTACCTGCTTATTCCTTCCTTCAATCTGCTCTCAGGGAAAGTACTCGTGTTTCGTTTGCTACTCACTCCGGTGCTACTTGGGTCCATTGCAGTTGTTTTCATTGTAGTGGCGTTGCTTGCCGGAAGCTATCCGGCTTTCTATCTCACTTCTTTCAACCCTATCGATGTATTGAAGGGCAACCTGAAGGCGGGCATGAAGAGTAAGGGAATACGAAGTTCGCTTGTGGTGTTGCAGTTTGTGATTTCAATCGCGCTCATCATTTGCACGCTGGTGGTGTACAATCAGCTCAGCTACTTACAGAAAAGGAATATCGGACTTGACAAGAAGAATGTGCTGATCCTTAAAAACACGAAGTTGCTGAAGAATAACCAGCAAGCTTTTCTGGAAGCGCTCACCAGTCATGCAGGTATAGTGAAGGCAAGCTATACGGATAATGTCTTTCCTTCGATGGACATGATCGGTATATATCGTGCGGCAGGCACTACCAAAGACCTTGCTTTTCCCACCTACTATGCCGACCATAACCATGTGGACGTATTGAAACTGGAACTTGCACAGGGACGTTTTTTTTCGAAGGAACTGGCATCTGATTCGACTACCTGTGTGATCAATGAAGCTGCCGCCCGCGAACTGGGATGGAATGACCCGCTGAAAGAAAAACTCGTTGATGATGTAACGGGACCAGGTATGCATATCATTGGGGTAATCAAAGATTTCAATTTCGAGTCTTTTAAGTTAAAGGTAAAGCCGTTGGTCATTCTGCCACTCAAAGTAAGGTCGTTTAATATGCTAATTCGTTATAGCGGAAATCCCAGGGAGGTGGTGGCTTCTATCGAAAAGATATGGAAACAATATGCCCCCAGTGAGCCGTATGAGTACACATTCCTTGATGAACGATTCGATGAGTTCTTTCGCCAGGAGCAACGGCTGGGACAACTTTTTACTGTAATGAGCAGCATTGCTGTGTTTATTGCTTGTCTGGGACTTCTCGGCCTGGCTTCCTTTACAGCCGAACAGCGAACCAGGGAGATTGGTATCCGCAAAGTGATGGGCGCCTCTGTTGCATCAGTAAATATGTTGCTCTCCAAAGAATTTATGATCCTGGTAGGTATTTCCTTTGTCATCGCCTCAGCACTGGCCTGGTATGCCATGAAGGAATGGCTCAGCACGTTTGCCTATCGTATTGAGCTGAGCCCGCTCGTATTTCTGTTGGGTGGAGTAGTAGCTGCAGGCATAGCCTGGCTTACCGTAAGCTATCACTTCATCAGGGCCGCACGTTCCAATCCGGTTGAAGCATTGCGGTGTGAATAAGATAGTCAGCGGTTGATTACAAGAATAAACGGGCTCGTTAGGCTGGCTTATAAGTTCCAAAAACGAACGACACCCTGCATAACCGTACGCTTTATGCAATGAAAAACCCTGTCAATGGGCGTTTTCACAGATGGCATAGGCTTTGACTAAAAGAGATAAACTTAACCGGCATGATCAGGAATTACGTTCTGCTTTTTGTGCGCAACCTTCAGCGCCAGAAAATGTTTTCAGCAATAAATCTGTTGGGCCTTACAGTAAGCATAGCCAGCACCCTGATCATTTACCTGTATGTAGCTCACGAATTCAGCTATGATCGTTTTCATCCTCATACGGAAAGACTGTATGGGGTAAACCAGACATTCATCTGGTCGGAGGACCGAACAAGCCAGTTTTCACGAACCGGCCCGGGTGTCGCTCACGCAATGAAGGAAGAATTACCTGAGGTGGAATTGGTTTCGAGTTTCCATACACCGGGCGACTTTATTATCTCTTACGTTAAGCCTTCAAATGAAGTGGTTGCTTTCGAAGAGAATAAGGTACTGGCCGCAGACTCCAATTTTTTTAAGGTATTTAATTTTCCATTGATCATGGGAGACGAGGGTTCTGCTTTTCGGCAAGCCAATGCATTAGTCATGACCAGGTCAACAGCCGAAAAATATTTTGGTGCGGAAAACCCTATTGGCAAAATGGTACGGCTCGGAGGGCTGAACGGAGGCGAAGGGGCAACCTATGAAGTGACGGGAGTAGTGGAAGATGTCCCGGGCAACTCGACCATGAATTTTGATGTGCTGTTGTCAATGAAAAGTTTCCCGGCAGTTGAACAGAAGCACTGGAGCTGGGTATGGACACAGCTTGAAACATTTGTGTTACTAACACCCGATGCGAACATTAGCCAAGTACGTGAAAAACTAAAAACGATTCCGCGTAAACGTGCAGAAGAAAGCATAAAGGCAGCCATGGGGCTTACCTATGATGAATATATCAAATCGGGGAAGACATGGGAGTTGTTTCTCCAGCCAATAACTACTCTGCATCTGCCCGAAGAGCCCGTAGCCGGGTCGTTCCCTGACATTGGCAATCGTAAGGTTATCTATTCGTTTATCGGAGCAGCTGTGTTTATTGTTTTGTTGTCCTGTATCAACTTTATGAACCTCTCCACAGCTCAGTTTACACGAAGGATCAAAGAAGCCAGTATTCGTAAAATCCTTGGATTGGGTAAGAAGGAATTGGGTCTGAGCTACTTTTTCGAGGCGCTTGCCTTTTGCTTCATCGCCATGGTATCCGCCCTTGCATTGTCGCAGTTGCTGCTGCCCGGCTTTAACCTCATCACAGGAAAAGATCTCACCCTTTCTTTATTTAGTGATCCCATGCTCATAGCAGGGTTAATCCTGCTGGCAGTACTGATGGCGCTCCTCTCCAGCAGCTACCCGGCAACGTTTCTTACGACTTTCAATCCCGTGAACGCGCTCAAAGGAAAATCAAAAGCAGGACGTGAAGGAAAAACCTTTCGCGATGGGCTGGTTATTTTTCAATTCAGTGTTTCGATCATACTGATGATCTGCACAGCGATTGTCTTTCAGCAGTTGAAATATGTTTCAGAAAAAGACCTCGGCTTTGACAAAGACAATCTGGTTGTCCTGCATCATGCCGAAGCCGTGAAAAATGGCGAGAGTCTTGTCAGCGCAATGGAGAATGTTCCGGGAGCAGTGAGCGCATCGTGGTGTTCCTCTGCTCCGCCAAGTGTATTTGGCGGTGATACATTTTCTGCGGAAGGTACGGATAACGGAAAGTTTCCTCTTAATTATACCATGGCGGATGAAAATTATATCCCCACACTTGGAATCAAGCTAAAGTACGGAAGAAATTTTCAGGCCGGAAATCCAGGAGATTCCATGCGTGTTATTCTAAATGAAAGTGCTGTCCTTCGTATCGGCTGGACACTGGATGAATCAGTGATTGGCAAGAAAATCACCTATCCAAACAGTGACCTCACCAGCTTTGAAGTGATTGGTATTATTTCCGATTTCAATTATTGGTCAATCTCGACACCGATTGAGGCCATGGCCATCTTCAATACCAGGAACAAATACATAGGTGATGGGGACAAGAATTATCTCATTGTAAAAATAAAACCACAAAAAGCCGAGGCGTGGAAAGCCACGTTTGCCGGATTGAAAAATCAATGGAAGCAATATGCGGGCGATACCCCGTTCCAGTATTCTTTCATAGACGAAAATTTTGCAGAGACCTTTTCTACTCAGCAGCAATTTGGAAAAGTACTGACGGTGATGGCCTCCCTGGCTATCCTTATTGCAAGCCTTGGCCTGCTGGGAATGATTATCTATTCCCTCGAGCAACGAACAAAGGAAATTGGTATTCGTAAAGTCTCAGGTGCCTCGGTTTATAATATCCTGATGCTGATTTCGAAGGGATATACACGGCTGATCCTGATTTCATTCTTCATTGGTGCGCCAGTCGCGTATTATATGATGCATTTTTGGCTGATGGATTTTGCGTATGCCATTAAACCTTCAATCTGGATATTCATTTTTGCCGGGGCATGTACGCTTCTGCTGTCGTTCATAATTACCAGCTACCATTCTGTAAAGGCGGCATTAACAAACCCTGTGGATGTGCTTAAAGATGAATAGATCAGGTGAACCAAAGAAAAGTGACACATGGTTAAGCGTATGATGTATATCATTATGCCCTCTATCCATTCCAAGATGAATGGAGGTTCGGGGATGGCCCTGCATCCGATTCACATACGGTAATTTTATCAGTGGTGAAACTTATTGGATTGATCTAAAATCTTTCTGTGGTTGAAATTTAAAACTATATGCGAAGTACTAATTCCAGGAATATTTTTCGCACAGACGTGTCCCCAACCTGAATCTCGCAGTCGAATGCGTAAATGTTTCTTCTTCAGCTAATTCCTTCCATATAAGTAAATAGTCGCCATTACGAGATGACTCACCGAAGCAATCCACCAATACAAAGAAAGGAAAGAACAGCTGAAGCAATCCCCCAATACCAAGCCCATTGAAAAGCGTATATTAGTGAACCGAAACCTGAATCATCTTTCAGGTTCGTCTTTATGAATGTGTTGTTGGTAGATGATGATGAGATATTCAATTTCCTTGGAAAGAAGATACTTCAGCGTATAAACTTTGTGAATGAGGTCGATACCGCCTTGAATGGAAAGGAAGCAATCAGACTTTTTGAAGAGTTTTTCATCGGTTCAAAACCATTACCGGATTATATATTGCTGGACGTGAATATGCCGATCATGAATGGTTTTGAATTCCTGGATGCATTTTCAAAACTTACGCTCCCTCAAAAAGAAAAGATAAAAATTGTGATGGTATCCTCTTCACAGGATCCTTTCGACATGCAACGTGCAAAAGCATTGGGAGCTAAAGATTATCTTATCAAGCCCCTGGCGGAAGGCATGCTCCGCGGGGTGTTAGTTGCACACCATGTAAAATAATCTTCTCGTCTTCTTCATGAATATTCGTAACAAATTGTAATCACCGGCTTCTGACTATCTTTTGTTAAATGTTTATGTTTAAATTGGGTACGAAGACCGGTTTCCTAATCGGAAAGCCTTATGTCAATGTTAGGAGTTATTCTATGTGGAGGGCAAAGCACCCGGATGGGAAGCGATAAGGGGTTGCTGACATCGCGTCATCTGACATCGACCATCACCTGGGCTCAGCTGGCGGAACAAAAACTCGCCAGCCTTACTTTACCTGTTGTGTTATCCATTCATTCGCAGCAGTACCCTTCATACGCTTCCTTGTTTACAGACAGCAGGATGGTTATCGATAATCCCGAATTACATGTTGGTGGCCCCTTAAAAGGTTTGTTAAGTGTTCATCAGCGATTTCCTGACCGGGATCTTTTTGTATTGGCCTGTGACTTGCCGAAAATGCAACCTCATGTTTTGGAAGAATTACTTTCGCATTATGAAAAGCAGGAAGCCGAAATAATTGTATTTAAAAACGGGGAGCAAACAGAGCCCTTGTGCGGACTCTATCGCGCAGGCGGGTTGAATAAAATAAATGCGGCTTATGAGCAAGGTAAGCTGGTAAAACATAGTATGCATCACATACTGGATATGTTAACGACCCACTTTATTCCATTGAGGAAGGAGTGGCAATCTTCGTTTCAGAATTTTAATAGTCCGGATGATTTAGCCTGACCTGCCTGGATCGTTAGATCAGCCCAAACTCCTTCATGGCCTTAGGAAAATTTTTATTTTCATGGCCGGGCCTTGTCAGCTTCAATAACGCAAATCGCTGAAGAGTACTTAACTTCTGCCATTGGGCAAGTGATAAATGGAGATTGAGCTCATTGAGTTTTTCTTTCAGAGCATCGGGTAACCGATCTGTCAATGACCATCCCGGATGGAGGTCAATGGTAAGTAATGTTGCTTCATTTCCCGTGTGGTTGCAAATACATCGTTTCAGGTATTCTTTGTATTCATGAATATCGCTTATGGAATCAATGGCATGCTCTGCCAGAAATGCCCGTTCTTCATACGTCATTTTACTCCACTCTTTCAATTTCAGCTTGATACCGCAGGCATCCAGTTTAAATCGTACAATCATCGGAATACAACGGATATTGTCTTCCATAAAATCTTCTTCGAAACGGAAGTATTCAATGCGGAGTGGCTGCATCATGAATTAATGATTTTATTTTTTCAGATAAGGGCAACTGGCCGACAGCATCGATAGACCTGGCCGACATTTTCTTCATGGTTTTGCGCAGGATGTCAATTACTTTATCATCGTGATGCTTTGAGGCAAATTCATCTAAATAAAATTCGATAAACACAAGGCATACCACATCTTCCAGCAATTGTGTCTCAGCATGGTGATGAAGTTCTTTTTTTAAAAGAAGAAATTTTACTTTTTCAATGGTCTCTTCATTATATCCGCAACTGGCCAGAATCTGTGCTGCAATGGAGGCATGAAGTGATTTCAGGACACTCCGCCAATGTAAATAACCTTTTTTGTCCATGGGATATTGATCCCTTGAAATTTCCCACCGGCCGATGTGCTGGCACCGCACCGCAAGCTGAACATGTTCGGGGGCATCAGACAAATATTCATCGAGCTTTAAACTCATGCGCTGGGCATAAAGCAATTCCTTTGGAATCAGCTGACCATTCCACTCTTCCTTGTTAGGATCTTTGCCATTGTAGGTGTCAAATGCTTCGATGGCAGATTTAAAGCGCTCTCTGTTTTTCATTACTATTTGCGCAGGAAATTAATTCTTTTACATGTTGATCTGAAAAAATCCGTTCATCAATCACTTTCCCGATTACAATAACAGTGGGAGAGCCAATCCGGTTTTCAATGGCACGTTGATAGATTTCAATAGCGGGCCCGGTCACCACCTTTTGTTCGGGCAAGGTAGCATTTTGAATGACAGCCATAGGTTCCAAAGGTGATCTGTTTTTTTGAATAAGCAATGCGATCTCTTCCAGGTGAGAAAGCCCCATCATTACAATAATAGTGGCAGAAGACTGAGCTGCTAACAGAATATCTTTCGAAATATGACCGGAGGAGGTTGTCCCGGTCACTACCCAGAAGCTTTCATTCACACCCCGTCTGGTAAGGGGTATCCCTGCCGATGTCGGAGCGGCCAATGAGCTTGATACTCCCGGAATCACTTCCACATTTACTCCCCGTTTGATTGCATATTCCATCTCCTCGTGTCCTCTTCCAAATACATTTACATCTCCACCCTTTAATCGTACTACATGGGCATAGCGTCCCGCATAGAATACCAGAAGCTGATTGATCTCTTCCTGCGCAAACTCTTTTTTACCTTTTCTCTTTCCCACATAGATCAGCCTGCAGTTGTCTTTAGCTTCTTTTATTAAGTCAGGAGATACCAGCGCGTCATACAACACGACATCGGCTTGCCGAAGAGCCCTCAGACCTTTTACAGTAATCAATTCCGGATCTCCGGGACCGGCACCGACCAGGAATAAAGTAGAATTGATTTTTTCCATACCTGAAGTATTATTACGTAATAATACGTAAAATATTTATTGACTAAGTGAATTATTTGCGTATAATTACTTAAAAAATAAACAAACTGTACTTAAATCGTTTGCAATGAAACGTATCATCGTAGTTGGAAATGGAATGGTGGGTTATAAGTTTTGTGAAAAGCTGATCACTCATTCAAAGGCTTATCAAATCATCGTATACGGTGAGGAACCACGGCCTGCCTATGATCGCGTTCATCTCAGCAGTTTTTTTTCAGGTTCATCAGCAGATGATCTTCTTCTGGCTCCGCGATCATGGTATGACGACAATAATATAGAGTTGCATACCGGAGAGTTGGTAACGGAAATCAATCGCCAGGAAAAAACGATTCTTACTCATACAGGAAAAATTGACCAGTATGATCATTTAGTTCTGGCCACAGGATCGGGTGCCTTTGTTCCTAACCTTGATGGTGTGGAGCGCAATGGAGTATTTGTTTATCGCACCATCGAAGATCTGAATCAGATTAAAGAATACGCATCCGGGATCAAGACTGCAGCCGTGATGGGTGGAGGTTTATTGGGATTGGAAGCCGCCAAGGCAATGATTGATCTGGGACTGGAAACACATGTTGTTGAATTTGCTCAGCGCCTGATGCCGCGGCAGATTGATGATGCAGGTGCTGCTATATTAATGCACAAGCTTGCGCCTCTTGGAATTACAATTCATACCAATAAAGCCACCACCAGGATTGAAGGGAATGGAAAACTGGAAGGCCTGGCTTTTGCTGATGGTACTTTTTTGAAGGTGGACATGCTGGTGATCTCTGCAGGCATTCGTCCGCGCGATGAATTAGCAAAGGGAAGTGGCTTGAATGTACATGCGCGCGGTGGAATTTTGATTGATGAATACACCCGCACCAACGATGAATCCATTTATGCCATTGGCGAATCGGCCGTGTATAATAATAGGGTGTATGGCCTCGTTGCTCCGGGTTATGAAATGGCGGAAGTAGCTGTGCAACATATTACAGGTGGAGCGAATAAAAAGTTTACCGGTTTTGATATGTCGACCAAGCTTAAATTGATTGGTATTGATGTGGGAAGCTTTGGTGATCCGTTTTGTGAAATCGCAGGAAGTATACCTGTGATTATGCAGGACAAACGCAATGGAGTTTATAAACGAATCAATATCTCCGAAGACGGAAAGCATTTGCTTGGCGGAATATTAATCGGGGATGCATCTCAGTATAATCTCTTTCATCAAATGGTGGTGAATAAGATGCCGCTACCAAGCCAACCTGAGTTGTTAATCTTTGGATCTCCGGGCAAGGGAGAAGAAGGCGCAGGCATAAAAGATTTGCCGGATGCAGCACAGATTTGTGCATGTGAAAATATTTCGAAAGGTGATCTTGTTTTACAGATCACTGAAAAAGGTATAACAACCATCGATGGCTTAAAGAAAAACACGAAAGCCTGCACAGGTTGCGGAGGCTGCACACCAATGGTAAATGATATTCTGAAACTTACCCTTGAATCACTCGGGCATAAAGTAAAGAAAACAGTGTGTCAGCATTTCGATTATACCCGCCAGGAGTTATTTGATCTGATTAAGATAAAGGGAATGAAGACCTATGATGCCGTGCTGGATACGCACGGAGTGGGAGATGGCTGCGAGGTATGCAAGCCAGTAGTTGCTTCATTACTTGCCAGTATATGGAATGAGCCTATCGTTAATCAAACCGTTATTCAGGATACCAATGATCGTTTCCTGGCCAACATTCAGAAAGGAGGAACGTACTCTGTTGTGCCTCGTATAGCGGGTGGTGAAATCACTCCTGAGAAATTGATAGCAATTGGTCGCATTGCAAAGAAATATAATCTCTATACAAAAATTACGGGAGGCCAGCGCATCGATATGTTTGGTGCGCGTGTGGAGCAGCTCCCTGCCATCTGGGAAGAGTTAATAGAGGAAGGATTTGAAAGCGGTCATGCGTATGGTAAGTCATTGCGAACGATCAAGAGTTGTGTAGGATCTGCGTGGTGCCGTTATGGTGTGCAGGATTCCGTTTCGTATGCTATCTTTATTGAGAACCGGTACAAGGGGCTTCGGTCTCCTCATAAGCTGAAGGGCGCAGTATCCGGATGCATTCGCGAATGTGCCGAAGCGCAATCAAAAGATTTTGGAATCATTGCCACGGAGAAAGGCTGGAATTTGTACGTAGCCGGTAATGGTGGATCGCGACCCCAGCACGCAAAACTATTGATAAATGATGTGGATACGGATACCTGTACACGGCTGATTGACCGTTTCCTTATGTTTTATATACGAACAGCTGATCCGCTCACGCGTACCGCTACGTGGTTAAATAAAATGGAAGGCGGATTGGAATACCTGCGTGACGTGATTGTGAATGATTCATTGGGCATTGGTGAACAATTGGAAAACGAAATGAAAGAGCTTATTGCCAACTATGAATGTGAATGGAAGAAGGTGGTGGACAGTGCTGAGCTTCAACTGCAGTTCAAACACTTTGTGAATACAGAAGAGACGGATTCGTCCATTTCGTTTGCTGAAGTACGCGGACAAAAATCTCCTTTGAACTGGAACGCATTGGAGCGGAAGAAATCGAATTAAAAAAAATACTTATTGAACCGACAATGGAATTACTAAATGAACTGAGAACACACTCCGCTTCAGCTACAGATACGATCAAAGTGTGGTTTAAGGCAGCCCGAACAACGGACTTTCCGGAGAATGGAGGAGCGTGTGTGAAATACAAAGACCTGCAGATTGCTGTTTTTAATTTTACGCGCAGAGGTGAATGGTATGCGTGTCAGAATTTATGTCCTCATAAAATGCAGATGGCATTAGCGCGCGGAATGATTGGTTCGCACGACAGCGAACCTAAAGTAGCATGTCCTTTTCATAAAAAAACCTTTTCACTTCACACGGGCGAATGCCTGAATGCGGAAGAAGAAAAAATTTCCGTTTTCCCGGTAAAGGTGGAGGATGGTTTTGTTTACATCGGCTTTACGAGGTAAGGCGTTTCTTTATATAGGTTAGGTTAGGATGTCCTGGCAGGAAACTGTCAGGCATTTTTTTTCTGATCAGATCTTCTCCTTAACTCCAACTAATTTAACAAGGCACAGGTATTTTTACGTAATTTGCTACGTATGAGGTTTAATTTTAAAAAGGATACAGACCTTAAATTCAATCAGTTTTCTAGGTTGGGTACCTGGTATGTACTTGCCTTAAGTATCGTGGCCTCTGTCGTTATTATCGGCCAGGTGTTAATTCAAAGTTACCTGAAGGACCAGCTGAGTGATTCTCATGTAGTGAATATTGCAGGAAAGCAACGCATGCTTAGCCAGAAAATAACAAAGACAATCGTCCTGCTCCAGGACGAAGAAATAGAAAAGCGGAGCAGGCTTTTAAATGAGCTTCGCAGTTCGCTTGATCTGTGGAAAGTTTCTCAGAAGGCATTAATCCTGGGTAATGATAGCCTGCATTTGTATGGAGATAATAGCAGTATTACTACGCAGCTATTTGAAAAAGTAAATACTCATTTTAATCTCCTCTCACAAAGTTCACACGCTATTGTTTCAATGCTTGAAAAAGATATCTCTATCTCTTATGCGTTGTTAAAACCGGATGCGGTAATCATCCTTTCGGAAGAACCTCTTTTCTTAAAAGGCATGGAGGAAATTGTATTGCAGTATGATAAGGAAGCACAGGAGAAAGTATCCAGGCTTTCTACAGTAGAGTATATACTTCTGTTGATTTCACTATTGGTCATTGCTTTGGAAATCACTTTTATTTTCAGGCCCACGACAATTCAAATTAACAGGACTATTGAAAAACTGGTGCACTCCGAAAAGAATTCCAAAAAGATGGCGAATGAAATCAGTTCACTGTATGCTTCGCTGGAAAAATCGTATGAGCAGATTTCTCAAATTAATCAGCCCATTGAAAATCCACGCATTTATGCCAAGTGTGATCGTGGTGGTAATGTTACTTTTATTTCTTCCACTTTCTCAGAGTTGTCAGGCAAGAATAACATCACGACCGCACCGAGGTTGAGTGATTTGTTTACTGATCTGGAGAATCCCAATGACTGGATGGATGAGGTGATTGATTCCGTTTCGGAAGGCAACACCTGGAAGGACGAACTTCGTTTTACAAGTGCCAGTCAAAAAGAATGCTGGACCAGCATCATTATCACCCCTGTCTATAACGCCCATAATGAAGTAGAAGAGCTGGTGGTAATGGGGACTGATATTACGAGACGAAAAACTGCGGAACAAAAAATAAACAGCAAGCATCAGGCAGAGATTGACAAGAAAATCAATCAACAGAAATTCAGGTCCGTGCTGATTCTGGAGGGACAGGAAGAGGAGCGTAAACGAATCGCCATGGATATCCATGACGGGATTGGTCAAATGCTTACTTCGTTGAAATACCAGGTGGAATCGCTGGATCTGAAGCGGGAAGCGAATGTAGCGCAGAAGTTAAAAGAAATAGATCAGCTCATTAAACTGGTCATAAAGGAAGTTCGTAAGGTAACCTTTAATCTTAAACCTACTGTGTTGGGAGATTATGGGCTGCTGGCTGCATTAAATGTCTTTGTAAAAGAGATGGGAAAGCTCATTGATGTGAAACTTGTCTTACATGCCGGGAATGAAATTGATCGATTGCCTCAGAAGGTGGAAAACAATATTTTCAGAATCATTCAGGAAGCAATTAATAATGCGATCAAATACTCCTCTGCGGCAGTGATAGAAGTAACCGTGACCCAGGTGGATAGTGACATTATTTTTATTGTAAAAGATGAAGGCAAAGGATTTGATACGCGCATCGTAGAAGAAAGAAGTGTTAATATTGAATCCGGTCGCGGGTTATTCAATATGTATGAGCGCACCGAATACATCAATGGAAGTTTAGCAATTTATTCCTCACCGGGAAAAGGGACCACGGTTACACTGACCGTGCCCGTATCCGCATTAGCAAATGTAAAACAGACGAATGTATAGTCATGGAAAATAAAAAAATTAATATTGTTCTGGCTGACGATCATGTGCTGGTGCGCAATGGATTAAAAGCCATGCTGGAGTTTGATACAGATCTGATCGTAACCGGAGAAGCGGGAAACGGAACCGATGCATTGGAAGTGGCTAAAGCCGTAAAGCCGGATTTGCTGATACTTGATATTCGTATGCCGGGGATGACCGGATTAGAAGCAGCCGCTAAACTGAAATCATTTTCTCCGAATACGAAAGCCGTTATCCTTTCCATGCACGATTCAGAAGAATATGTATTGCAGGCAGTAGATGCCGGAGCATATGGATATCTTCTCAAAGACACGGATAAGAATGAGTTTGTGAAAGCACTTAAGCAAATTCACGGTGGAAATAAATATTTTAGCGGAGCAGTTTCTAATGCATTGGCGAACCGATTGCTAAACAACCGACCTGCAATACGACCGGAAGCGAAAGAAGATGTTTATAATCTATCCAAACGTGAAAAGGAAATACTGCGCATGGTAGTAGATGGAAAGCAGAACAAACAAATCGCAGATACGCTGGATAAAAGTGTGCGTACCATTGAGACCCATCGCTTTAATATCATGAAAAAACTGGAAGTCAATAATGCAATTGATATGGTGAATAAGGCTGTCAGAGAAAATCTGGTTTAAAAAAGAAGGAAGTGTTCATCTCCGCAAACGTTGTTCTACGTAATAAACTCTATTTTGAAATATATTTTACGTATTTATACGTAAAATATAACTGAATTACTTAGTTTTATTACGTAATAAATACGTAATACGACTATGAACACTAACTCCCTCAAAGCCACTAAAATCAACCTGCTTGATTTTAAATCTGTTCCTATGCGCGCGTTCCACGTTACGTGGATCACTTTCTTTCTCTGCTTCTTCGGATGGTTTGGTATTGCTCCTTTAATGCCCATCATACGTGAAGATCTGGGTTTGACGAAAAGTCAAATCGGTAACATCATTATTGCATCTGTTTCTATTACCATCTTCGCGCGATTATTGTTCGGATGGTTGTGCGATAAAATCGGTCCGCGGATTTCGTACTCGTTACTACTTCTTTTTGGATCACTTCCTGTGATGTTCATAGGATTAAGCAACAGCTACGAAAGCTTCCTGCTCTTTCGGTTGGCCATTGGTGTGATCGGTGCATCATTTGTTGTTACCCAATATCATACTTCGGTGATGTTTGCTCCTCATGTAGTAGGTACTGCAAATGCAACTGCCGCAGGCTGGGGAAATATGGGGGGAGGAGCTACGCTGATCGCAATGCCTTTGATCTTTTCTGCTATTGTGGGTGCTGGTTATCTGAATGAGCAAGCATGGAGATACAGCATGGCGGTGCCGGGAGTGGCGCTTTTCATCATGGCCTTTGTCTATTACTTTTTTACAAAGGATACTCCGGCAGGAAATTTAAACGAGCTTTCAAAAAATGAACCGGGAGTAGCTGATCAAAAAGAAAAATCCTCTGTCAGCTTTTGGAGTGCCTGTGCGGACTACCGTGTTTGGATTTTATTCCTTGCTTATGGCGCTTGCTTTGGTATTGAGATCACCATCGATAATATCGCTACACTTTACTTTGTAGATAATTTTCATTTAGGTCTTAAAGAGGCAGGACTGATCGCGGGTACATTCGGTATGATGAATATTTTTGCTCGTGCATTGGGTGGAATTTTTGGTGATAAAGCAGGAAAGAAATTTGGATTAAGAGGACGTATTATTATTCTGGCCGCCTTCCTTTTGCTGGAAGGATGTGGCCTTCTTGTTTTCTCATCCATGAGTAGTTTGACCTGGGCTATTATTACCATGCTGATCTTTGCGCTCTTTCTTAAAATGTCTAATGGAGCTACTTATTCAGTTGTTCCATTCATTAATAATAAGGCAATAGGTGTCGTCTCCGGCATTGTAGGAGCCGGTGGCAATGTGGGTGCAGTGCTGGCAGGCTTTTTATTCAAGTCGGAAAATCTTTCGTACAGGGATTCACTATTTATCATTGGAGTAGTAGTCATCATCGTTTCAGCTATTTCATTTCTTCTGAGCTGGTCCCCGAAAATAAGAGAAGAAGTGCTTCCTGAATTTCAATCACCGGGGATGCTTAAGGAAGAGTTAATTATTGTCAATACAAACTCTAACAACTAACCAATGGCAACAAAAATACTTTCCGTTGTATTTATACTCGGGCTGCTGGCATCAATAACGCAAGAGTCATTTGCCCAGCTTACTATTTCAGGGCAATTCCGGCCGCGCACCGAACTCCGGAACGGGCAGGGTGCTCCGCAGGTAAATGATACTGTTCCTGCGTTGTTTACTTCACAGCGCACCCGTATCAATGTGGCTTATAGTGCTTATCGGTTTAAAGTCTATACTTCCATACAAGATGTGCGGGTATGGGGGCAGGATGCTTCAAGTATAAACCGTAACACCAGCGATGCCAATGCAGGACTGATGTTGCACGAAGCATGGGGTGAAATCAGTTTGATCGATACCGGCAAGGTCATTAAGAACCTGACTTTAAAAATCGGGCGCCAGGAGCTGGTCTATGACGATGTACGCTTACTCGGTAACCTGGACTGGCTGCAACAGGCACGAAGACATGATGCGGCATTAGTGAAGTTTGATCACAAAGGCTGGACAGCTCATTTAGGTGCTGCCTATAATCAAAATGCGGAGCGAAAGTCGAATACCATTTACAACGGGACACCATCCGGTTATGCAGCCAGTACGAACGGGATGACTTCCATGTATAAGTCGATGCAGTTTCTTTACGTGGCTAAAAAACTATCTGCAGGCACTGCTTCTCTTCTTCTGTTCAAAGATGATTTCAGCAAATATCATTTTGCAGCGACAGATATTCAGAAGAAGACTCCGATTTATGAGAAAGGTGTATGGAGCCGGTTTACTGCTGGAGGAAATTTCTTCGGAACGGCCTTTAAGAAAGTGGGCATTGCCGCCAGTGCGTTTTATCAAGGAGGGAAGTATCGGGACGGATCTTCATTGAATGAATACCTTCTTTCTTTGTCGGTCTCTTATGCAGTCAATAAAAAATTCAGCATTGGCCCCGGTGTAGATATCACTTCAGGGAATAACGGTACTGACCCGGATAAAAAATACCAGCGCTTTGATCCTTTGTACGGAACGCCACATAAATTCTGGGGCTTCATGGATTACTTCTATGTAGCAGATGGATTTGGATCAAATGGGTTGATCGATTATTACCTGAAATCAAAATACAAAGCAAGCGACCGCTTCACCCTTTCGCTGGATGCGCATCAGTTTGAATTACCAAATTCTGTAATGGATGAATCCGGAGTAGTATTAAGCAAAACGCTGGGAACGGAACTGGATCTAACTTTGGCCTATGCGCTTACAAAAGCGATTAACATGGAAGGCGGTTATTCCTCCCTATTCTCAACGGCCACGCTGGCTTCATCTCAGGTGAAGAATATTGCTAATGCAGATCGCTATTCTACATGGGCTTATGTAATGATCACTATCAAACCTGAATTTACTTTTAAATAATCATTGCAACCTGTGACAGTAAAAACAGAAAATACTTTTAAGACTACATGTTCTTACTGTGGGGTGGGATGTGGCATCATTGTAAAGAAGGATAGAAAAAATAATTTAGTGGTAGAAGGCGATAAAGAGCATCCGGTCAATCGCGGTATGCTCTGTTCCAAGGGGATGAATCTTAACTATGCCGTTCAGGATACAAGCGATCGCCTGCTTTATCCCGAAATGCGATGGAGCAGAAATCATCCATATGAACGTGTAAGCTGGGACACGGCCATGCAACGTGCTGCTGCTGTTTTTAAATCCATCATAAAAAATCACGGTCCGGATTCGGTTGGCTTTTATGTTTCAGGTCAATGCCTGACGGAAGAATACTATGTAGCCAATAAACTGGTAAAAGGTTTTCTGGGAACTAACAACATTGACACCAACTCACGGCTTTGTATGAGCAGTGCTGTGGCGGGCTATACCAATATGCTTGGCGAAGATGCTGTGCCTGTTTCTTACGAAGATATTGAACTGGCCGATTGCTTTCTCATTGCCGGAGCTAATCCTGCCTGGTGTCATCCGATTTTATTCAGGCGGATCGAAGCGCGTAAGCAAAGTAATCCGGAAGTAAAGCTTATTCTTGTTGATCCGAGAAGAACGCAAAGTTGCGCCATGGCCGATCTTCATCTACAGATTTTGCCGGGCACAGATATCTTTTTATACAACGCCATTGCGCGGGTGCTGATTGAGAATGGAGATGTCGATCATTATTTCATCACACAGCATACTGAAGAATTTGAAAAGTACCGCGACTCTGTATTTCTTTTTTCAATCGAGGAAGCAGCAGATAAATGTGATGTATCGGCCAGTGATATTCGTTTGGCTGCTTCTTATATCGCAGCATCAAAAGGATTTCTTACGCTTTGGGCCATGGGTCTTAATCAAAGCGTCATTGGTGTAAAGAAGAATTTCGCACTCATCAGTTTAAATCTGATTACCGGACATATTGGTAAGCCTGGTTCAGGGCCTTTTTCATTAACAGGCCAGCCTAACGCTATGGGTGGTCGCGAAGTAGGAGGTCTGGCAACGATGCTGGCCGCTCATCGAAGTATTGCCAATGAGCAACATCGCAGGGAAGTAGCCGACTTTTGGGGAGTGAATTCTATTTCTCCAAAGCCTGGACTTACAGCAACTCAAATGATTGAAGCATTGGAACGCGGAGATCTCAAAGCAATATGGATTATCTGCACCAATCCATCGGTGAGTCTGCCTGATGCCAAACGCGTAGAAGCGGCCATGAAAAAAGCACGCTTTGTGGTGGTGCAGGAAATTTCCCGTAAATCGGATACGCTTCAGTTTGCTGATCTTATTCTTCCTGCAGCCGGTCATTTTGAAAAAGAAGGAACGATGACCAATTCGGAGCGAAGAGTGAGTCATTTACAGAAGGTCATTGACCCACCGGGAGAAGCGCGACCTGATTATCAGATTTTATGTGCCTTTGCGAAACAGATGGGATTCAAAGGTTTCGGGTATACTTCGCCTTCCGAAGTGTATGATGAACATTGCCTGCTCACTAAGGGAACACACATTGATGTGAGCGGCCTTTCCTATTCACGTTTAAAACAGGAAGGAACCTTTCAATGGCCGGTGCCGACAAGAGATCATAATGGTACATCGAGATTATTTACAGATCATTTGTTTTACACTTCTTCCGGCAGAGCAAAATTTTTTCCGCTTGATCATCCGGAGAATACATCGGAGCCATTGTCAACTGATTTCCCGCTGATATTAACCACCGGCAGAATCCGTGATCAATGGCATACCATGACCAAAACAGGCAAGGTGAATAGACTTCGTCAGCATATTGATAAACCTTTTCTTGAAATACATCCGCTGGACGCGCTGATCCGAAAAATTAAAGAGGGAGATGTAGTAACCATTACAAATCGAAGAGGTACTGTGCGCGTCTGCGTAAAACTAACAGACGACATCAAGAAAGGAGTGGTCTTTCTTCCGATGCACTGGGGAAAAATTTTAACGCGCGATGAAGCAAGAGCGAACAACCTGACCAGTGATCTGGTTGATCCGATTTCAAAAGAACCAGACTTTAAGTTTTCGGCAGTAGAAGTAAAGCTGTTTGTCAAGCCAGTTGAAAAAATTATTATTGCGGGAGCAGGAGCTGCTTCTTACCGTTTTTTATGTGCGTACCGGGCATTGAATACTACGGATGAGATTCATGTTTTCTCCAAAGAAAAGTATCCTTTCTATAATCGTGTACTCCTTCCGGAGTATGTCAACGATTCATTGACCTGGGAGCAACTTCAGAAATTTCAGTCCGATGAGTTTGAAACCATGGGTGTTGCTTTGGAATTGGAAAATGAGATCAAAGAGATCAATCGCGAAGATAAATTCGTGATTGACCGTTTAGGAAAACGTCATGATTACGATAAGTTAATTCTGGCTACGGGCACGCGCGCACACATTCCTTCGGATGCACCCTTATATCTTCCGGGCATTTTTACCATGCGCACACGCCACGATGCGGATAAACTCAAAGACTATCTTCCACCGAAAGGGCAGGTATTAATTGTGGGGGGAGGACTATTGGGATTGGAACTTGCTGCCTCACTAAGTGATATTCATATAAACGTTTCTATTCTTCAGCTCGGTAGCCGGCTGATGGAACGACAGATCGACAATCTGGGTGGAGAGCTGCTATTGGAGTTTATTGAAGAGCGCAATATCACGGTCTACATGAATGACCAGATGTTTTCGATTACTTCTGCTGACAAGGAGGGAAAGCTTCGCGCACAGCTTCGCAGTGGCCGGATACTGGAAGTGGACGCTATTGTTTATGCGGTTGGTACCCGACCCAATATTGAGTTTGCACAGGAAGCAGGATTAGAATCAGCGCGGGGGATTCAGGTGAACGATTATATGCAGACCAGCGACTCTAACATTTTTGCCATTGGTGAAATAGCAGAACATCAGGGAAAGATGTTAGGTATTACTGCCGCTGCAGAAAAACAGGCTGACGTACTGGCGCGCTATATCCATGGCGATCTTCAAAGTTTATACGATGGGGCAGTACCTATGAACATTCTGAAATTATCGGGTCTTGATCTCTGCTCTATCGGTCTTGCTAAAGTGCCGGTAGAGGATGATGGTTACGATGAAATTCTGTTTATCGATAAATCAAAAAGATATTATAAAAAATGCATCATTAAAGATGACCGCCTGGTGGGGGCTGTCTTAATCGGAGATAAAAGTGAGTTTGCCGAATTTAAATCGCTGATCGAAAATAAGATTGAATTGTCGGAACGCAGAATGCAATTGCTCCGGTCAGGAAAGAAAGCAGATCCTATAGTGGGCAAACTGATTTGTTCCTGCAACCAGGTAGGAGAGGGGAATCTGAAAAAACTGATCGATGGAGGTTGCAGTACATTGAATGAACTCTGTCAGAATTCAGGCGCGGGCTTGGGATGTGGAAGCTGCAAACCTGAAATTCATCGTTTGCTGAAAGAAAATTTAGTAACTATGAATTCATAATTTACGCGGGTAAGCAAGGGGGAATGGAAACAAAAAAGAAGAGTGATCTGATCAGAGCATTTGTCAAGGGAGGTTTTATTTCTCCTGCCGACTTATTGAAGATTTTAGACCTTTCGAAAAGCATAGGTAACAAATACGTATTGTTTGGATCACGGCAGGATATTTTATTTCCCTTACGCCATGCGGGCGAATCGCAATTGGAAAGCGAGTTTCAATCCATTCATATCAACTATGAGCTGGGCAGCGACCAATCCATTCATCAGAATATAGTGAGTTCTTATGCCGCGGTGAATGTAGTGGAGACCACTTATTGGGTGAAAGAAGATACGTATAATGTGATCACCGATAGTTTTGATTATAAACCGAAACTCAAAATCAATATTGTTGACCCGCTTCAAAACCTGGTGCCTCTTTTTACAGGAGAATTGAACTTTATCGCCTCTCAGGAAGAAAACTATTGGTTTTTATATATCCGTGACTTGCGTAAGAACAGTATCATTGAGCGATGGCCGCGTTTGATTTCTGCCCAGGATATTCCACGTATTTCTAAAGCACTGGAAGAGTTGTTCACGCGCTATTTGTCATTCACTGCAGAAGAATTGTATATGATCATCAAGAATGATTATGTACGTATGAATTACAAACCTATCAATGAAAAGCTGAAACTTTCGGAAACTACTTTTCCGTATTATGAAGGGCTGAATGCCATGCTGAATAGTCAATACTGGCTTGGACTTTACTGGCGCAACAATCAGTATGATATTGAATTTATGAGCGAAGCCTGTAAGCTCTGCCAGCAAACCAATATCAGTAATATTAATATCATTCCGTGGAAAGCCTTTATTGTAAAGGGAATCAAAGCTGCAGATCGTATCAAGTGGCAAAAGCTGATGGGAAAATTCGGAATTAACGAGCGGCACTCTTCCCTTGAATTGAACTGGCATTTGCCGGTAGTCGATGCGGAAGCGCTTGAATTGAAACGTTTTTTAGTTCGTGAGCTTGATCTGCAGGACATCAGCACACATGGATTAACTTTTGCCATCAAAACTTCCCGCGATGCTTTCCCATTCACCAGCATCGTTATTGAAAAGGACGTAAGCACTCACTCCTCACAGCCAGAGCTGTACACCATTTATTACGCCAAGGACTTCAACCCGAATCACATCATTTATAATACGTATGCACGCCAGGTGCAGAAAGAAATTATCCCCGCGCTGCTTATCGAATTGAGTAAACTTTATTTCCGGCAGTTAAATCCGGAAAGAGAGTTGCACCATGAGGAAGTTTTTGAAGTCCCCATAAAAGAATCGTTAATCACCAGCTATCAATGTACTCATTGTCTTACTGTATTTGATGAGAAATACGGTGATCCGAATTCAGGTGTTGCTCCAGGGAGCTCTTTCAGAGATCTTCCGGATACGTATAGGTGTCCCGTTTGCGACAACCCGGGGAGTAATTTTGTTCCGATTACCAGGTAAAAGTCAGTCATTGTAAGAAAGCCTGTATGCCTGTACGAGAAAATGGAAATGGATTGTGTTCAGAGATTAGAAATTGATCTTACATTCCTCCTTTATCTTTTCTTGCTTTAGTTGATAAGCCTACGTGGATGACATGTTCCGGAGTAGTCTCTCAGTGAGGTCATTTCGAACAAAAAAAACCTGAAATTTATGCGACTTACCACAATTATTCCAAAGTGATCAACCTAACACACGGAAATTAGTGATCTCGCTCCACGGGATTTTCACTATTGAAAACTGTCTTATAGATTTAGAATTTGTACATAAAAAATGTCTGCTAATGCGGCAATCTCTATTTTTTTTGAAAAACGGTATTTGCCCATTTCATATTTGTTATAAATGCCTCATATGAGATTTTATATTGCCCAGGTTTTATCTGTATTGCTCCTAGAGAAAGATAAGGTCTCCCACCATATTGAGGGAGTTCAAATGGAAATGGATCATTCACAATTAACATTGGTGTTGATCCGGTAGCATCATACCCAATGAATTACGGTTACATGTTGAGAAGCGTTTGGCAGTGCAAACCCACCAGGAGAAATACCTGCAATAATGGGGCTATTACCTTTAACGTCATTTGTGATTTCCTGCAATGATAGGGCTCTGAACACCAACAAGCTGTTAAGAATTTTGGATTGACGACCCAAATTATTGGCTACAACTCCATACTGGTTTACTATTTTTTGGATTTCGGTCATACCTCCTATTAGAGAAATGCATGTAAAGCAGTTTTGCTAACATGTTGTTTGTAGGCCATAGTAAGCCGCTACAATTCCACATTGAAAATTGTCTGCTGGATTCAAATTAGGTATCCGTTATATCGAAGAATCATTTCAGAAACAGCTGCCCAACACCAAATCTCCGTTTGCTGAGCAATTGGATTAAGTGCTATTAACTTTGAATCTGAAATGGTTGAAACTGGGATAGGTGGAGGTGCGTCTTGACACCCATTGAAGATCAAAATAAGGCTTAAATAGCCGATAATTAATAGCCTTTGAGTTAAAGTTTTCATCGGTGAATTTTTATGATGAATTTATATTACCTAAAGTCATAGGAATGTTGCCAATCAAAATCATGCCTATAATCAAATTTGTGAACCCAATCAAAATCATGCTGCAAATGAAAATTATGCACATAGTCGAAATCATGCTGTAAATGAAAGTTATGTATATAATCAAAATCATGTTGTAAATGAAAGTTATGCATATAGTCGAAGTCATGTTGTAAATGAAAATTGTGTATATAATCAAAATTATGTTGTAAATGAAAACCATGTTGTCTTTGCAATCCATAAGGTGTTTGATAGTAATGCATACAAGCAATTCTGTGTTGGCAGTTTGTTGTATGCTGACATGTTACTCTATGTTGGCAGTTTGTTGTGTGCTGACATGTTATTTGATGTTGACAATTCTTTGTGTGTGAGCATGCAATTCTATGATTACATCCGATCTTATGCTTACATGATATTGCCTCTGATTTTTATACATCCCCACTCATTTAGTGTTTCTTTCCTCCGATTTAATCCAAAGCGAAAGTTTACGACATGCCTGGTTTTGAAGGTGATATGTTGTACACTGGAAATTCCGCCATAATGACCATTTCTTTTTGCGTCATGCAATAAATTATAAATGACTTTCATTATTCCGAAGTGGTAAGCTTAAACTGAATTATAACTCCACGGCATTTCAACTTGAGAAAAGTTGGAAGGAAAAGGAGCATTAATTGATTAAATATCAGAGCCGAACGTATGCAACTTAACTAGGACAAGTAGTATATTTAAGTAATACCCTCCCCATTCAAAACCGAATTCTCTACTTTAGCCATGTCCTAAAAATGGGAGGACTTCACTCGCCAATTGATTTTACCAATACCGGGTCGGCAATGGGGGAGACAAAATACTCATCGCATACCCAGAGCCTCTATTGCCATTAAGACAACTTTGAATGAGTTTTGCCAATTGTAAAGGCTTCTCCGGATTTTTAACAAATTTTCACCAAGACGGAAGTAAACCGAGAAAGGGTTGCCTTAGTGTCGATATTTTTTCTGAAGCTATAGTCGAATCTACTTCCCGATAGATAAGAGAATCTGTTACGAGTCTCATCAAATAGAAGTTAGATCTCTATTCATCACAGAACTATACTGAAAAGGATTCTCGTGAGCTAAGGCGAGAAAAATAAATTCCAGATAAGTAAGCATTGGGCTTACATATCCGGAATCAATTTGGATTTAGAGGATGAAATTAACTACTATATAAGTTTCTGGTCAAAAACTCATTCCTAAACTTTCCATCCGGATCATACCTGGCAACAAGCTTCTTGAAATCGGCAAGCTTTTCATATCTGGACTGAAGAACTGATGGTGGTAGGGTGAACAACTTTGCCCAATGTGGTATTGGATTAAATGGTGCCAGTTGTTCTTCCATCAGGGGTAATAAGTGCATAACAGTGTCAACTTCCTGTTTCCATGTGGTATGGAGAGCCACGCACGTTCTCTTATAACACGGACTCAGCCAGAAGTTGTCGGCATTTATTGTCCGTATCTCAGAGATAAAGAGATGCGGACTGATCTTCTCGTGCAATTTTTCTATTGCCATCATCGCATCATACGCATGTTCAATAGGTACAAAGTATTCGCTCTGCAGTTCCTTGCCCGTGCTCGGGTTAAAGCCCATTTTAAAATGGGGCATTCTTTCGTACCATGGTCCTGGTTTGCCCATTTGCTCTGTTACGTTTCCGGCCGATTGGTCTTCTACCGGATGCATGTTTTTTGTTGCAAGCCGAGCACTATACAACTCAAGATCATCGGTAGTGACGGCTCCTTTTTCAACACGGCTTTTTATCCAGACTTCATTGATGTTCTTGTTTTTCCAATCGGTAAATAAGCTCACACTATAACCTTTCGACTGAAGATTGTCAAAATTATTTTTCAGCTGTTCAATAGGAAGGTTACGGTATACCACCTGCTTCATATCAAAAGTCGGCAATAGATCAAGCGTGACTTTGGTAACAACACCGATAGCACCCAGGTTTACAACAGCACCGAAAAATTCATCTCCATCTTTTTGCTTCGATAGGGTCACTAATTCACCTGCCGCGTTTACAAATTCGATAGCTGAAACAGAGGTAGATAAATTCCCATTTTTAATTCCTGAACCGTGCGTGGCAGTGCCACAGGCGCCTGCAACAGTAATGTGAGGCAACGAAGCGAGGTTAGGTAAGGCGTAGCCGTTTTGATGCAGGTAAGTAACAAACTCGCCATATCTTGCACCACCTTCTACAGTAATAGTGTTCGCCTTTTTATCCAGCGACACGACTTTGTTCATCTCTTTCAGTGAGATCTGATTTTCTTTACTATCTGCTATTGTGTTGAAAGAATGTCTCGAGCCCAGGGGTCTTATCTTATCGTGCTTTCTCACCATTTCCTGCACCTGCTCAATTGTTCTTGGATAATGTACCTTGTCAGTGCTGTACGTTAAATTACCCGCCCAGTTCTTTAAAGGCTCTTCGCGAGACTGAGACAAATTTTCTTTGTTGGGATCGGGTTTGCAACCCTGAAAAGGAGAGAGCATTGCCCCACTTAATAAAAGGGAAGAAGTTTTTAAAAATGTTCTTTTGTCCATATTTATAAATTACCCTTGATGGTAAAGATAGTTAATGTACCTGTTTTTTTTAAGTTGTGTACCTGAATAGGGCAAAATCCAAAACTTATCCTTCAGTTCGGCACCCTATTAAAATCGAAGAAACATTTAGTTAAGATTTCAAAAAAAAGACTGAAAAAATTGCGTAGTTAAATAGCTACATTTATATTTGTAGTCAAATAGCTACACAATGAATTTAAGACGAGACGTGTTTCAAGCCATAGCAGACCCGACAAGAAGGGCGATACTTCTGTTGGTTGCCGCGCAATCTATGACAGCAGGTGCAATAGCTTCAAACTTTGACACCGCAAGACCAACTGTTTCAAAACACTTGCAAATACTCACCGAGTGTGAATTGCTTAAACAAGAACAAAACGGCAGGGAGATTTCCTATCATATTAATGCAAAAAAAATGAAAGAGGTAGCCAACTTCATTGAGCCATTCCGCAAAATGTGGGATGATCGATTCAACAAATTAGAAACCATAATGAAAAAATACTCCCGATAGCTATCGGGGCAAATAACATGGAACAAAAAACAAAAATTAATGCCGAAGACGGTAAACAGGAATTGGTGATTACAAGGGAATTTGATTTACCATTGGAATTACTCTTTAAAGCGTATGTAGAACCCGACATTGTGGAGCAATGGATGGGCACGAAAGTACTGAAGCTGGAAAATAAAAAGTACGGCAGTTACCAGTTTGAAACAACTGATCCTAAAGGAAACAAACACGGGTTCAATGGGACAATCCATGAGTTTGTTCCGAACCGGAAAATCACCCGGACATTTGAAATGGAGAATACGCCTTTTGCCGTCCAACTGGAGTTCCTGGAATTTGAAACACTCACAGATGATACCAGCAAACTTACTATGCATGTCGTATATAAATCAGTCGCAATCAGAGACCAAATACTCCAGTTACCCTTTGCACAAAGTATAAACATGGCCCATAACCGAATACAGGAAATAGTAAATAAATTAAAATAATGCAGTATGACAAAGCGAAATAAAATTATCTATTGGGTTGCTACGATCTGGCTTTCCCTGGGAATGGTATCTACCGGAATCGTACAACTAATTAAAATGAAAGAGGAAGCAGATATGATGGCACATTTGGGTTATCCGCTCTATTTTTTAACCATACTGGGTACCTGGAAAATGTTGGGAGTGATTGCCGTGCTTGTTCCCCGGTTTCCTTTAGTGAAGGAATGGGCGTATGCCGGTTTTTTCTTTGCCATGTCAGGTGCTATCTTTTCTCACCTGGCCAGCGGAGATGGTGCTAAAGAATTTTTCGGACCAACATTACTACTGATCCTTACAGTGTTATCCTGGTATTTCAATTCCAATAGTTATCGGGAGCGGATAGCAAAAGCAGCGTGATAACTATCGTAATAAATGGAATAGACCTGATGCAGGATGTGACTTTTAAACAATAACTGACAGACACATGAACAAAATGAATCCGAAGGTTGATTGGTACTTCATAAAAGCCAAAAAGTGGCAGAAGGAAGTAGAGACATTGAGAACGATCGTTCTTGACTGCGGGCTGACCGAAGAATTGAAGTGGGGTGTGCCCTGCTACACGTTTCAGGAAAGTAACATCGTTTTAATACATGCGTTTAAAGAATACTGTGCGCTTTTGTTTTTCAAAGGTGCCTTGCTAAAGGACGTAAAGGGTATTCTCATACAACAAACGAAGAACGTGCAGGCTGCTCGCCAGATGCGGTTCACCAGCGCCCGGGAGATAGTGAAGATGAAACCTGCTGTGAAAGCCTATATCAAAGAAGCCATTGCAGTGGAGAAGGCCGGTTTGAAAGTGGAGTTAAAAAAGACGACCGAATTCACAATGCCTGAAGAATTCAAAGATAAGTTAGATGAAAACCAGGCTCTGAAAACTGCTTTTTATGCATTGACACCCGGACGGCAAAGAGGATACCTGCTTTATTTTTCGGCACCCAAACAATCCAAAACACGCGCGGCAAGGGTGGAAAAAAGCTGGAAGCAAATTCTGAATGGAAAAGGATTAGATGATTAATAGGAAGAAAATGAAAAGCAATAAAATGAAAAGCAATAAAAAAGAGTTGTCATTAGAGGAAAGTGAAGAACTACTCAGTGTATTGAAAGCCCGTTTTACGAAGAACATGAACCGCCATCAAGGTATTGAATGGGCTAAGGTACAAGCAACGTTAGAAGATCATCCGGGCAAATTATGGTCACTCCATGAAATGGAAAGGACGGGTGGTGAACCGGATGTGGTTGTCCCGATAGCTATCGGGAATGATAAAAAGACAGGCGAATACATTTTTTATGATTGTTCAGCGGAAAGCCCCAGTGGTCGCAGAAGTCTTTGTTACGACCGCGAAGCGCTGGAGTCAAGGAAAGAAAATAAACCAAAAGATAGCGCTATGGATATGGCTGCTGCTATGGGCATTGAGCTTTTAACAGAAGAGCAATATCGGGAGCTGCAGAAATTTGGAAAGTTCGATTCAAAAACATCGAGCTGGGTGAAAACGCCTTCTGAGATTAGAAAACTCGGTGGTGCTCTCTTTGCTGATTTCCGCTATGACACCGTGTTCCTGTATCACAACGGTGCAGAATCTTACTATGCCGCCAGGGCGTTCCGTGGCTCGCTACGGGTCTAACCCGATAGCTATGGTAGCGCAAGTTTAATTTTGAAAGCGTGCGTCTCTTAAAAATATAATAATAGACTTGGCAGCGTGTATTTGTGTCAGAAGGTGCCGGGATGATTCTATTTCACCTTCACCACAACCTTGCTTTTTGCGCGTCCGCTTTCTACATAAGCCATCGCTTCGTTAGTTGCTTCGAAGGGAAGCACTTGTCTATCACCGGGTGAATAATACCAGAATCGATAAGCGAAGTGATCTGGCTTAATTGATCTCCTTGTGCTCTCATAAAAAGAAATGAAAATCTGACGCCAGGACGTTTTGCTTTTTTCCTAATTCCAGAACTGAGCAGATGCATTATTAATTTCACGAACCAGAGCAATCCAATTTCTCTCGCGAAATCGGGATCAGGAGGACTACGAACTGTTTGAGCATTTGTTGACCTATTAGGCAACAGGAGCCTGCAATACCGGCTCCTTGATTTTTTTGTTCACTAATATTAAGTACATGTATTGAGGAGAAGGATGCTCTATTCAATGGCAATCATAATAGACCCTCTAAATGAATAAACCTACGATGGCAATCGAAGAGAAAAGAAATTCACGCAGGTGATACTTCAATTCCTTCAGCGACCGCGTTATATGATACTTGATCGCTTTTTGAGAAAGATTAAGTTCGATGGCTATTTCAGCAATTGATTTATGTTCTAACCGGTTCAGCTTAAAAACAACCTGCGTTTTTTTCGGTAATAGGCGTATTCCTTTTTCAAGTTCGTCATGCAGATTACTGAATTCTACTGCCTGCATGGTCTCTTCTGAACTCGCTTTCACAAAACTTTTATAATAGTCGGCATACTTATTAACACTGACTTGCTTTTTGATATAATTAATCACCTGATACTTCACCGCGACTGCCAGGTAATTGGGAAGTACATCAATATCCAGGATAGATCTTCTTTCCCAAAGCCGAAGGAATGTTTCCTGAACGATCTCCTGTGCACCTTCTATCGAATTGGTCTTCGCATAGGCAATCGACCTTACTTTCGGAGCGTGACGGTCATATAATTCGGCAAATGCATCTTCATTGTCTTGCTTCAAAAGCGATAGCAGCTTGTGGTCAGTATGGTGCGTATAGGGGTTCAATATTAAGTGTCGGATGTACAATTATAATGTATTGATTGTTAAAAGTCAACGTTTGCGGGATCGGTAGAAATAAAAAAATATATTTTAGACTTCTTTAGACTCCCATGACCGTTCGCTGACTTATTGGTTGTATGAGGTCACTGCGTGAGTTTAGAGTTTTACTGAAAAGCTTTCTGTCTGGTTCGATAGCACCGGACAAGAAGGGGTTGATTGAAAAATGGTATGAGGGTCTTGATGCAGACCATAACCATCCGATGCTGGATCCAAATAAGGCCGATGCCATGCACCTGGAAGACTTCGGGACGATTCAAAATCGCATAAAAAACCGCAATGGTAAAACTGTTTTCTTATGGTCATCACTTTCCGCGGCAGCAGCCGTTGTTTTGGGAATTAGCTACGCTTTTTATGTAAGCCGTAATACTCCCAGTGACGTTAATGTGCCCATATTGAGCGAAGCGAAAATAGTTTTATTTCCACGTGACCGATTTTATAATGACTATTCCTATGCAAAGGCGATCTGGCTAACCGACTCCTCCCGTATCGTTCTTCAACCCAAAAGCCTGATCACTGTGGCGGAGTCGTTCAATGAATCGGACCGAAATGTTGTTCTGGAAGGGGAAGCCTTTTTTGAAATTAAGCGTAATGAAAAGAAGCCTTTTCATGTTTTTACCTACGGAGTAGTCACGCAGGTTCTCGGAACAAGTTTCGTGATAAAAGCCCCGTCTGATAAGGAGCAAATTACAGTAGCCGTTCGTACGGGTAAAGTCTCTGTCTTAAGTAAAGTAAATAGTTCAACGAATGTGAACGCCACCAACCAAGTCGTTCTGACGCCCAATCAGCAGGCCACGTTTTATCCCGATAGAAAATTGTTGGAAACCTCATTGGTCGAAAAACCACTACCGCTCATTAGTCCGGATAAAGTGAGGAATGAATATGACGAAGAACTTATTTCCACTATCCTGAGCGACCTCGAAAAATTGTATGGTGTGGAGATCAGTTACGATCGCGAAGTACTTAAGAAATGCAGAGTAACGACCGCCTTCACCAGGGAAGGTCTTTATCAACGAATGAATCTCTTAACGAAAGCGATTGGTGCCACCTATTCGGTGGATGGGATTCGGATCGTGGTCTCCAGCAAGGGCTGTCAACTTTAATCAATTAGTATGCCTATGAAAATTTATACATAACACGCCTAAAAAAAACCGGAAAATGTTGAAGCATTTTTCCGGCCCGTCCTAAGATCCAAGGGATAAAGGGACTTTTGTTTTTGACTTTCTTACTTATACAAAAACTATTAAATATATGAATAATGGGAAAATTATTCAAAGAGGCATTATTGCTTTTATGAAGTTCACTGCCGTACAACTTGCCCTGACAATGACTTTTTCTGTGATGGTCTATGCCAATGAAACCATTGGACAAGAACTCCTGAACAGGAAGGTTTCCATTAAGGCGTCTAACCAGACGATTAAAACGGTATTGAAAGGGATAGAGAAACAGTTGTCGGTCACATTCACTTATAACGCAGAACTTTTGGCCAACCGCGAACGGGTCGACATCCATATGGACAGTATCCGGTTGAAGGATGTCATCGATCAACTCTTTCATAATTCGGTGCAATATGAAGTGATCGATGATCAGATGATTATTACGGCTCGTCCGAGTGATGAAAGCCTTCAGGTAACGGACGAGGTGATGGTGACCACTATTACAGGAAGAGTGGTAGATGATCAAGGGGAGCCCGTGCCTGGAGTAAATATTATAGAGAAAGGAACAACCAACGGCACCACTACTGACGTGGATGGCAGGTATACGATCTCCCTATCAACAACAAGTGCGGTGCTGGTGTACAGCTTCATCGGTTATCAGAATCAGGAGATTACGGTGGGGGCAAATCAAACCGTTGTTGATATTAAGCTGGTCACCGATATCAGGAGCCTGGATGAAGTGGTGGTGGTTGGCTACGGAACTCAAAAGAAAGTGAATCTGACCGGATCGGTAGGAAGTGTAGAGATGAATGATATGAAGAGCAGACCACTTACCAACACCGGCCAGGCGCTGCAGGGTACGGTTGCAGGTGTGTATGCGCTGCAAAACTCCGGACAACCCGGTGCAGATGGTACAACGATCAGCATTCGCGGAGTCGGTACATTTGGCGACAATTCTCCGCTGGTTCTGATCGATGGATTTCCGGGGAACATGACCGATGTCAATCCTAATGATATCAAGTCAATTTCCGTTTTGAAAGACGCGGCTTCTTCATCCATCTACGGGAACAGAGCAGCGAATGGAGTGATCCTGATTACAACAAACCGCGGAGCAACGGGTAAGTTAAACATTAGTTATAACGCCTACATCGGCTCGCAGGAGGCCACTTCACTTCCTGGTGTATTGAACTCCGTAGACTATGCAATGCTTAAAAATGAAGCGGCAGCAAACACTGGAAATGCACTGCCTTATACCGATGCAGACATTCAGAAATTCGCAGCGCATAATGACCCGTTGTATCCGGACATCAATTATTTCGATGTTTACTATGGCAAGGCCAGTATACAAAATCATCGTTTGAATTTTTCCGGTGGCACAGAGAAGGTGCAGTTTGCGCTCATGCTTGGTCAATTGAATCAGGACGGTATCCTGGTCGGCACCAACTACAAAAAAACAGACTTCCGTGCCAACATTGATGCCCACTTTCTGAAGGAGGACCGACTGCGATTTTCAAGTAGCATTTCGGGAAATCTGGGTGTACGAAATGAGCCTACCGATCTTTGGTCTGCAGAATGGTATGCTTCCCTTGCTCCAGTGCACCCGTTGAAGGATGCGAATGGTCATTGGATGGCTGTAAATGGCGAACGTAATTTTTATGGGGAAATAAAAGAAGGCAGCACCGCAAAAACGAATCGCTACAACCTGAACACACAATTTGAAGCAGAGTATACACTGTTCGATGGCTTCAGTGCGCAGGTCACTTACGGGTACAAAGTGATCAACTCCAAGCGCAATGCATTTCATGCCAATATCGGTCTGTATAACAGAGACGGCAGCAGTCAGAATCTTACTTCTGATTTAACGGTCACTGATGAGACCGATATTCAAACCATGCTCACCTCGTTACTTAAATACAATAAGCGATTCGGAAAACATGCCTTGAATTTACTGGCAGGATACTCGGAAGAAGAATTTCTCTATGACTGGGAGAGTGGCTTTCGCTCGAAGTTCGTTAACAACACGCAACGTGTACTAAGCCTGGGCGATGCATCCACTCAAACCAATAACGCTGGAAGCTATGATCTTGGATTGCGTTCCTACTTCGGAAGAGTGAACTATACGTTCAACGATAAGTATTTGCTGGAAGCCAACATCAGAAGGGACGGCTCTTCCCGTTTTGGCGATGGCCACAAGTGGGGCGTGTTCCCCTCTTTTTCTGCGGGCTGGGTAATCTCGGAAGAGCAATTCATGAAAGATGTAAACTGGCTGAGTATGCTTAAAATCCGTGCATCGTGGGGACGCCTGGGCAATCAGAATATTAACAATTACTACAACGGCAGTGACATCTTATCCTCCGGAACAAATTATTCATTAGGGGGTACGTTGTACTCCGGGGTAGCCATCACCACGATGACCAATAAGGATATCACCTGGGAGACAGCTGATCAGAAAAATATTGGTATTGATCTGTCCCTGAATAATGGTTTCGGATTGACCATCGATTACTTTGACAAGAGAACAAAGAATCTCTTAAAGACAAGACCTATTCCGCTGACCATGGCTTTGGGTAATCCATACGTCAACGCAGGTGAAGTGCAGAACAAGGGGTTGGAAGCCGCGCTGAGCTATAAGAAGACGTTCGCGAATGGACTTAAACTTAGTTCCACCGTTGTCCTGACACACATCGACAATAAAATTACCAGGCTGGATGTTCCCGAAGAACTCACGTCCCCCAAAGCAGTAAAGATCGGGTCTGCCATCAATTCGTTTTATGGTTATCAGATGGATGGCATTTACCAGCTATCTGATTTTAATGAAACAGGCGGAATCTATACGTTGAAACCTGGAGTGGTGTCGGTTGCCAACTACACCGCACAGCCGGGCGATATAAAATACAAGGATCTCACCGGAGACGGAGTGGTGGATATGAACAACGACCGAAAAGTAATTGGTAAACAGTTCCCTGATCTTGGCTACTCACTCAACCTTAATGCGCAGTGGAAACAATTTGATCTGGGTGTTTTCCTGCAGGGTGTGCAGGGTATTCAAGGCTATACGTATTACGAGATCACTACGCCCTTCAGTGGTTTTGCCAACGTAGGGGATTGGTGGAAAGGCCGGTGGACACCGGAAAATCCATCTACTACTTACCCACGTCTTACACTGGACGGTGTACGTAATAATATTCATTCTTCCTTCTACATGGAGAATGCCGCTTATCTGCGCTTGAAAAATATTGAACTGGGTTATAGCATCAATCCAAAACTACTTTCCAAGGTCGGAATAGGTTCTATACGCGTGTATGGCAATGTCCAAAACGCCTTCACCATTACGAAGTTTAAAGGATTTGATCCCGAACAAACAACGGATCAGACCAGGGCCCAGGCCTTCCCGCAAGTGCGTGTAATGACAATGGGTATCAGTGTTAACTTTTAAAAAGATCGGAGTATGAAAAATATAAATAGAATCATCACTTCATTTCTTCTTTTGTCCATGATCGTGGGTTGTTCGGACGACCTGCTGAACAAGACACCGAAAGACAGGTTGTCGCCATCTACCTTTTATGAAAATGAAGCACAAGTCAAAATGGGGCTTATCGGGATTTATAGTGCACTTCCGCCAATGGCAACACCTGCCCATTTTTATCAGTTTGATTATATGTCGGATAACGGATATTGCCAGGATGCCTGGCAGGGCTCCAAGGAAGTAAGCGAGTGGCTGACTAACGCCTCCAGCTGGGCGCCCGCTGCCAAATGGTCGCAGAACTATACCATCATCAGCAGGGCAAATCAATTCCTGGCTGCGATTGAAACGGCTCCTGTAACGGATGCCATCAAGGCGCAGATGGGCGGAGAGGCAAAGTTTCTGAGAGCCTATGCGTACTCGGATCTTATTTCCTACTTCGGTGATGTTCCGCTTATCCTTGAAGTTCAGACATTATCCGAAGCCTATGTATCCAGGACTGCCAAAAGTGAAGTGCTCACAGCTATTCTTGCTGACCTGGACGCTGCTGCAACAGTACTGCCATCTGCTTATGGAAGTGCAGACAAGGGCCGCGTAACGAAAGGTGCTGCGTTGGCTTACAAGACAAGAATACTGCTGTACAATGAAAAATGGACCGAAGCGGCCCAGGCAGCCAAAGTGGTCATTGATTTAGGAGCATATAGTTTGTTTGCTGATTATCAAAGCCTATTTCTGGAGGCAAATGAAAATAACAGCGAAGTCATTTTTGATATTCAATACATTAAGTCGACTCAACCTCAGCCCTGGCCTTCATCCGCCTTATCACTGAGTAGCTGGCCTACAGGAAATGCGACAGCGGACCTGATCAACTCTTATTACATGACCAATGGGTTGCCGATTACTGCTGCAGCCTCGGGATATAATAATCAGGATCCTTTTACAAACCGAGACTCCAGACTGGCCGCGTCAGTAGTACTGCCCGGATCAAAGATGGGAGCCAATACATTCATTCCTGCAAACGATCAGGTACCTTGCGGAGCAAGACCACGCAAATATGCCGACCTGGGAACATCGGACATCAACAATTGCGCGATTAATACCATTCTTATGCGCCTGGCCGACATCTACCTGATGCGTGCAGAAGCATTAATCGAATCGGGGAGTACCGACCAGGAAATATACACGCTCATTGATGCGGTGCGTGCGCGGGCAGGTATGCCAAAGGTGGAAGACGTGGAAGGCACTGGCCTCAGCCAAAGTCAGCTTCGTGCTATTGTGCGTCATGAACGCAGGGTTGAATTTTACAATGAAGGTACCCGTTATGCCGACATGCTACGATGGAAGGACACATCGTTGGTACACGATGTATTTGGCTACGACAAATCAAAATTGTCTGACCCTGCCGTTCCTGCGAACTGGGTATTTGAACAAATAAGACTGCAGACCAGAGCGTTTGATGCCGACAAAGGATGGCTATGGCCAATACCGCAGGCAGATATCCAAATCAATAAAAGTTTACTTCCCAATAATCCGGGATACTGATAAACGAAACAAACCCCTCTCATCTTTATGGCCATGGAAGAGAGGGGTTTGTTTATTCAATTAAGTATGCGAGGTGCTCGTTTTTCAATAATGCAAATTGTTAAAAAGCAAAAGCACTAACCGATGTGAAAACCTTACATCTTAAAATGATTGTCACCTATGCGTCACGTTAGATTACTGATCACACTCTTTTTTGTGCCTGCACTGTTGTCAGCCCAAAATAAAGGCACCGGAACATTTGCACCCAAGCCCCTCTTCGAGGATCCTGTCTACAATGGTGCTGCCGATCCGGTTGTGGTCTGGAATAAAGAGGTGAAAAAATGGTGGATGTTTTATACTAACCGCAAAGCAAGTGATTCCACGGCCACGGGTGTGACCTGGGTACATGGGACAAGAATAGGAATTGCCGAATCGATCGATGGAGCAACCTGGACGTACAAAGATACAGCGCGTATCAACTACCATCCGACCACCGAATATACGTACTGGGCACCTGAAATAGTTGAAGACAAAGGAACGTATCACATGTATTTAACCTATGTTCCAGGCGTGTTTGCCGATTGGAATCATCCGCGCACGATCGTTCACTTAACCAGCATGGATATGCTGAACTGGAATTACATATCAACTTTGAAACTGGCCAGTGATCGTGTCATTGATGCCTGCGTATATCCACTACCGGATGGAACGTGGCGCATGTGGTACAATAACGAACTTGATTATAAGTCAATCTACTATGCGGACAGCCCCGACCTGAGGAACTGGACCGATCAAGGTAAGGCGATCAGTGATCTACCTGGCGAAGGCCCCGTTGTTTTCAGCTGGCGAGGCCACACATGGATGATCGTAGACAATTGGAACGGCCTGGGTGTATATAGCAGCGTTGACCTACTGAACTGGAAGCGACAGGACAAGCGGTTGCTTGAACTACCTGGTACCGGTAAAGACGATCAGGCCATTGGCGGACATGCCGATGTCATCGTACATGGAGACCGCGCATACCTCTTTTATTTTACTCATCCCGGGCGTGCAAAGATTAACCCTGCTCCTGAAATTTCCTTTGAATGGCGCAGGAGCCTGATCCAGGTTACTGAACTGCATTACAGCGAAGGCGCAATTACCTGCGACAGGAATGAGCCGGTGTACATGGATTTGAAATCAGGGAAATGAATATTTCATCCGTTATTCAAAAAGTTAAAAAATGATAAAGTTAATAATCAGCAGCGTTGTTCTTGGGTTAAGTGTCATGATGAGTTTACATGCATATACCCGACATGGAAAAGCCAATTATATTGCAAAAAGTGATAAAGTATCCGCTCCACATCCGGATAGTAGTAGTAGTAGTAGTAGTAAGGTGGATGTCGAAACTGATTCAATTGATCTTAACGGGAAGCATTTATTCTTATTCAGTTATTTTAATGACGAAGGCAAAGGGATGTTTTATGCATTGAGCAATGATGGAATCTCCTGGCTCGAACTTAACCATGGAAGCCCCATCATAAAGCCTGAAGTAGGATCACAAAAACTCATGCGCGATCCGAGTATCTTCAAAGGAATTGATGGCACCTATCACCTGGTGTGGACTACGGGCTGGAATGGAAAAGATATTGGCTATTCGTCTTCTTCTGATCTCGTCCACTGGAGTGCGCAGCAGGCCATTGCTGTAGGTAAAGATATCGAAGGCATAGATAACTGTTGGGCACCGGAAGTTTTCTATAATGATGTGGACAAAAACTATATGCTGTTCTGGTCGTCTGGTTTTGGTCCCATGCAATCTCCAAAAGGCGAAGGAAGGATTTATTACATCACCACTACCGATTTTAAAAAGTTCAGCGCTCCTGAAATCCTTTTCAGAAATGGATTTCCAATAGGAGGGAAGGCAGGGAATGATGGCCCTATTGACGCTTTCATCATTAAAGATGCTTCTAAGAAATATATCTTGTTCTATAAAAAAGATGACAACACAGGCGTGCCCAATATCTATCACCGCATTGGTAAATCTCCAACAGGCCCCTGGGGTGAAGAGGTTGGACCTATTACACCTTCCACCGCTGATGAGGGCGAGTCAGCTATCAGGATCGATGAGGGGTATCATGTGTTTACAGATCCCTTTGAAAGTGATTACATGTATGATTATGTGAGTAGTGATTTGAAAAAGTGGAAGCGAAAAGTAACCGATTTGAAAATGAAGCACGGTACTATCATTGCGATTTCGAAATCAGAAGCGAAAACATTGCTTAGTCAATTCAACCCATAATAGTTGTAGCTATAAAAAAGAGTTGGATGAAACCTACATCGCTTACTCCTGTAACTTGACGATGGATCAGACAATTGATTATGTTCGAATAGGCGGACCTGATACCTGGATTGAATATCTTGTCAGCCCAGCTATGACTTCCCTGGCACGATGCATCTACACGTAATCCTTCCTTCGTTGTTGGAAATTTTCCATCAACAAGTAGCCTTAAAAGTATGGTTTTAAAAGTTGAAGTTAGTCTTGCTCCTTTTACTCCGGGATAGTTAAGCTCGACAGCATTGTGGCAAAGGCATCACGTTCGTTTTTCAATGATTGATGTGTTTTTCCGTTCTCTGGTGAAAGTGAATGGTTCGGTTCCTCGGAAAGAAGGGGGGTAGCTCCAGCTAGCATTCGCTGTAATTACCAACCAGCGTCTTTTTTAGCCCCTGGCTTATTTTTTAAAATCAGGGTTTCCCTGATTTCCATGACGTGATAAAATTGAAATCTTTACGTCAATGCTTAGAACGAACTGCTATGGCAAAAAAATACCCTGCAAAAAATACTGGAATATTTCTTTTTATCCTGCTCTGTGGTCTCGTTGGTAGTGTAAATGCTCAGGTAAAAATAGGCAACAATCCCAACACCATTGATGCTAATTCCCTTCTCGAATTGGAAAGCACAAATAAAGGGTTTCTTCCGCCCCGGGTAGCGTTAAATAGTCTCAGTGTTGTAACTCCACTTACCGGTACAGTTCCGGCTGGAATGCTTGTCTACAGTACTGGGGGAACCCTGGCTGATGGATATTACTACTGGAGTGGAAGTCAATGGATTCCGTTTATTAGTCTAGGGGTAACAAGTATCGTGAGCAAAACCGCCTCGGCTACACTTTTAAAATCTGAAACTTTTGTTATTGCCAGCAATGATATAACATTGACGCTCCCCGCAATTACCGCAGCAGACAATGGTCTTTCTATGACAGTCAAGCACGTAGGCACGTATCTTCATGAGGTGGATGTTGTCCCCAGCGGTGCATCGACCATTGATGGTTTAACGATTTCAAAACATTTTCGATGGATGGCAAAAACGTATATCGCCTCGGGTGGCAATTGGATTACGCGAGGAAATGATGGAAGAACCGACAATGTGTTCGATGTGTCAGCTACAGGAAGTTGGACAACCATAGAAGAAATTATTGAATTTCTCAATGTACATATGGTTGCACCTTCCGTAGTGAGACTCGTTGGTGGCGATTATCCGATAACCGTAACGCAGACGATAGATTTGGCATTTCCCCTTACCATACAGGGGAGCTCTTATGGTGCAGCTACGATTAGCGCGAACCCAACCCTGTCTGGATCTATGTTTGTGTGCAAGTCTGAAAGTTATTTTAAAATGCTGGCCTTTGACGGTGGGGCCATTGGTATTGATGCCATACACTTAGATACAGACTATGAATATTACGAGGTGAAAGACTGCACTTTTGACGATTTTAACAAAGCAATCGTAGCGTTAACCAACGTTGAATTCTGGGTTTTTGAAGTCGATATTACCAACGCAGTGACGGCAGGTATTGAATTAGCAGCGGGAGCTAAAAGCGGGGTTTCGTTTAAAATATCCGAAACTGATTTTATCAGTTGCGCAATTGGGATCAACTTCGTGACGGGTACGAACGCAATTATCTCCATACTAAACTGCGGGTTTTACAATGCCATAGGGACTGGTACTGGGATTGCATATGCTCCAGGCGTGTCAACAACCTTTAAAACCATGTTTATTACCAACAATACATGGAATAACGAAGGGGTATTTATGAGTGGCTTTGATTTTTCCCTTTCCAGTGGAAGAGATGCAAATGCATTTATACGAAACAATTCCGGAGGCCCGGATAAGAATCCTCACTGCCGGATAAATGTAAACAATAATGCTTCGGCAACTTCCATTCCTGTGGCTGGGACGTGGGTGAAGGGGAACTGGGGCAGCCAAACTTCCACCACCACCAAGTGGACCGTTGCATCCAACAAAATCACGTATCAACCTTTAAATAAGAGCGATGGCTGGGCTATGATCACGGGTAATATTACCGTCCCCAATAACAACCGGACCATATCCATTGCAATTGTTAAAAATGGAATTACAACTACGCGATTCGGAGAAACCGATTTGCGCCTCTCAACGGCTAGTCAGCCGAATCAGTTTGCAACAACAATTTATTTGACCGACATAGGACCAGGCGATTACTTCGAACTTTATTGTACTTCAGGAACAAGTGGAGAGACTACAACTTTTCAGGACGTTCAGTGGTTTATGGAGACGAAATAAAACGGTGAGACACCCTTAATCAGTTTCATGAAAAAGCTATACCTATCCTTTACGTTGGCGTTTGTTTTTATAATTCTTCATGCCCAGAACCAACTTACGAACTCCGGAAACCTTCAGATACATGCAGGCGCGACAATTACTTTCTTTGGCGATTTTGCAAATAATGGAACCTTGACGGATGGTGGAACTGCCGTTAATTTTGGGGGCACAGCTACTCAGATCATTTCAGGAACGTCTGCAATTAGTTTTAATAATCTTATTGTAAGCAATGCAACTGGTGTCACCCTCCAGCGAAACATAGATATTGTCAACTCTTTAGCGCTCACTGCAGGCCAACTGAATTTAAATTCAAACACCTTAACGGTGAATAATGCTGCGGGAACAGCGATATCTCGCACCTCAGGGTACATCGCAAGTGAACAAACTAACAATTCCGCTAAGTTAATATGGGGTATCGGAGCGAACACAAGCGTTCACGTTTTTCCATTTGGTACGGCTGCGGGAGTTTACATTCCCTTCACGTTAATGGTGACCGCTGGCAACATTGGTAATGTAACCGTATCAACGTATCCCACAGCATCGAATAACACACCCTATCCAACGACTCCCGCATCGGTCACGAATGTGGATAGATATGGAGTTAACAATAGTGCGAATGTTGTTGACAGGTTTTGGCAAATTGACAAAGATGGCGCGAGTGGCACGGCCACGTTGACTTTTACAGCAACGGCTGCTGAAGTCGGCACGATCTCAACGCTGCTTGCCCAACGATGGAATACCACGACCAGTAAATGGGAGAATCCTTTAGGGGGTCAAAGCAGTGGCGCAACTACGGTTACGGTTTCTGGAGTAACGGCATTTTCACCCTGGGCTGTATCCGGTAATAACGCACCGCTTCCCATTCAGTTATTAAATTTTACGGCTACAGTAATAAAAGGAGATGTAGACTTGAATTGGGAAACTGCTACCGAACTCAACAATGATTATTTTACAGTACAACGAAGCGATGAAGGCTTAGACTTTTCTGACATCGGCAAGATACAGGCAGATGTGTCGCGGGAAACAACTCACAAATACAATTACGTTGATCGTAATCCGTTTTTTGGCCGATCGTATTATCGTTTAAAACAAACCGACTTTGATGGTGCTTATACGTATTCAGCGCTCCGCATGATAAAGATAGAGGAGCCCATGTCAAAAATGACAGTCTTTCCGAATCCGGCAAAGGATAGTGAATTTTCTCTTGATTTTTACAATTCTCTCGAGACTCCTACCGCTGTTGTGGTGTATGATGTAATGGGAAGAATAGTTTTTAGTGGTGTTGTTAACCAGGGTGTTAGAATTTACGCAATACACCTTAGCAATAATTCAAAGACAGGGGAATACATAGTCAAAGCAGCGAACACCGATTTCAATGTTCAGAAAAGAGTTATACTGGAGTAAACCAAGAGCGGAAAATTAGGTCTACGAAGCAAACTCGTCCTTTAAGTGAATTTAGATGTCTTTAAGTGCCATAATTTCCTCTGACTTGTACCTCGGAAGCTTCATGTCAATGTCTTTCACCTGGAGAGAACCAAACTATATCTCCGGAACGGATTTTTTCTAATAAGACCTCTTTTCCCTGCCATTTGAGAGGCAAATATGAGGCGACACAATTTACATCCTATTCTTCAGCCTGCATTCTCAAGGCGATCTGAATACTTGCAATTCACTTTACTATTTGAGCTTAATTTGAGTTTTGATTCAGACCGTAAAGCTTGCTTTTAAATTTATTACCTTGTACAACAAGGGTACAAGTCCAATAGAGACACTAATAAAGATTGCCACCCGGATATAGTTCAAACTCCGCCACAACGTTGTTCTCGCGGTCAGGTCACCGTAAGCAAAGGAGTCATCAGTTGAAAATTTCTGAAACTCGATAATGTTTGGAGCGAAATACAGCAGTGTCCATACCCTTACTGCAAAGTGGATACCAAGTAATAATAAAAGCCAGTTTCTAACGGGGTCAATTTTCCAACAAAAGTACAGGGCAATGAAAAAGGTAATTTCATGTATGCTGTGCAAAATGATCCAGAACCCTTTAAGATTGATGCCATATGGGCCACTAATGAGGGCAAAAGATTCAGGAGGAGAAGCCGACCATTTCGGAACGACAGCAACAGTTTCAAAAATTTGTGCTCCGTTCATCAGAAAGTAAACAAGCGTAGCGATCAGTAGCCACATTTCTGCCTTTGCCAGATCTTGAAGAGTCGTTGTATTCATATCAGTTATTTTTGAAGTTTTCTAATACATCATTCATTACATCGGTAGCTTCCAGCATATATTTTTTAATGATTTCCAATTCTGTATCAGTGTATGAAGCCAGGAGCTTAGTGGTTTTTTGTTGCAGTTCTTTAAAGAGTGGTGTTAATAATTTCATTGTATTTACCTCATTAGCAACTATGAAGACCTTGCGCCTGTCTTTCTTGTCGAATTCCCTTTTGGCTAATTTCTTTTTTTCAAGCCTGTCAATAAGCCCGGTGATGGCACCTCCGGTTAGCCCAGTCCGATGTGAAAGTTCACCGGCAGTCATAGGGCCATTCTGGATCAGTAAGCCGATATATTTGTGATCTGTACCAGAAAGACCTGCTTTGCGAGAGATAGCTTCGTGCATTAAGATGCTGGTATCCGAGTATTTTCGGCTGGCTGTTCTGAAGGAGTCCAGATTTATTGATCTATTCATACGGTAAATATATTACCTATTAAACATTTTAGTTACTAAAATGTTTAATATATATTTGCCTGGAACTAAAAAATCAGGACCTCCAACAGACCTGTAATCATTATTACAGATAAGCCGCCATTGATCGCTGGAATAATTAAGATTTTTTATTATAAGCTCTTCCCGATACAAAATGTGCCCTTCCTTGATAGTCAGAGTGTTTACTGATTCGGGTAACAAAATAGTAACAAGAATTGTCAAGGAATCGCTCAATAACTCTAATATCCCTGAAGAAATTTTTGAGCGTTTTGTTAGTGAGAGCGGAGCATTGATTTAAAATTTTATCGATAGAGAAGTTACCTTACCACCTCACTAACCAAAATGATCGGAGCTATATTCGTGTAATTCGCGAAGTCAGCCCTTATAGCATCTCTATTCGGGCCAATTGCCGCCTGATAATCATCAAGACTTTTTACATAAAATGTTCCGATTGCCATATAAGATAATGGTTGGTTGGGAATGCCGCTGGCGAGGCCTTTTTCAATGGTGTATTTTACCAAATTTGAGCCCAGAAACCCTGCAACCATAGGCATGTGCTTAGTTTCGTAATACTCCATATCGAATGTTTTGCCTTCTGCAAAAGGGTACATGATGGATACTTTGATTAGTCCTTTTTCAGCAACAGCCGAATTATGGTTTTTAGATTTACGAGATTGCTTTTCCTGACCAAATAAGGCAAAGCTTGCGGTCAGAATCAGAAACAATGTTATGAGTCTAAATTTCATTTGTTATTTTTTTAATTGTGGAATTTGAGCCGACAAAGCTTTCAGTTGAAATCTTAATACCCAAATGTCTGAAGGAGAGACATATTTGCCAAACGGTATTTTTTGAATGGCAAAAAACGCTTAATCTGATTAAGGATGATACTCTATTGCCTGGGGTTTAGTTGGGTGCTGAAAGGTGTTTCTTAGACTTATTTAGGTGGATAACTTAGTGTTGGCTTTTAATATTTAATTTAGGTTTCGGTATTCATTAGGAGTATAACCTGTGCTTTTCTTAAACGCTCTTGTAAAATGCTGCGGATATTTAAAGCCCAATTCGTAAGCAATTTCACTTACTGATTTTTGACCTTCCAATGTTTTTTCTTTAGCGACATCCATCACCTTTGACTGAATGTATTCATGTGGTGATTTGCCCGTCTCTTTTTTAATCAGGTCTCCGAAATAATTGGCGGAGAGATTCAGTTGGTCGGCAAAATAGTTTACCGCAGGGAGACCTAATGTTTGTGGTTTGTCCGATTGAAAATATTCATTGAGCAGATTTTCAAATTGTTCAACAGCACCCTTGTTTACATCGGTGCGCGTGATAAACTGCCTGTCGTAAAAGCGAATACAATACCCGAGAAACAACTCGATGTTAGATACGATCAGTGCCTTGCTATGTTTATCTATGGCATGTTCCAGTTCATATTTTATTTTCTCGAAGCAATCCAAAATAATCTTTCTTTCCTTTTCGGACAAATGAAGAGCTTCGCGTGATGTATAACTGAAAAATGAGTAATCACTGATATGCTTGCCAAGTGAAGTACCGCGAATTAAATCGGGATGAAATAATAAAGCAAAGCCCTGTGGTTTGTAATCATCATTAATACTAACATGAATTACTTGCCCCGGAGCAACAAACACTAACGACCTGTCCTGATAGTCATAAGTCTCGCGCCCGTATTTTATATCGCCACATTTTACATCTTTTAAGTACACCGCATAAAATCCAAACCTCATCCGGGAAGCAAACTCTTCTGGCATAGTGCCTGTAAAATCTAAGACGCTTACCATCGGATGTAAATTCTCCTTGTGATAAAATGCATCATGCTGGCTTACGGTATCAATCTGCAAAACCTTTTCCATAGTCGTGTTATAATTTCTATACAAATCTATGGATTCGTTTCCTGCTGAACCTAATCAATAATGCCAATCAGTAAAAATGGTAGTTCTATCCGTAGTTGAGGTAGTCATTTGTCTCCTGGTCTGATGGACATTTGTATCAACAAACAGAATAGCAAATGGAAACAATGAAAAATAAGGTTGCCCTTGTTACAGGTGCAGCATCCGGATTAGGATTTGCGACAGCAAAGGCATTTGCAGAAGCTGGTGCAGCAGTTGCCTTGGTAGATTGGAATGAAAAAGAAGTTCAGGCAGCGGCAGAACAATTGGCCTCCGAAGGTTATGAAACACTTGCTATAAAATGTGATGTGTCTGATGACAGCCAGGTAGAGAAAATAGTTAAAAGAACCATTGAAGTATTGGGTGGTTTGGATTTTGCTTACAATAATGCTGGTGTACAGAATGAGCTGGCAGAAGCCGCGGATCAAACCAGGCATGATTTTGATCGCGTTACCGGTATTAACTATCAGGGTGTCTGGAGCTGCATGAAATACGAGCTTCAGCATATGCGAAAACAAGGCAGCGGTGCCATTGTGAATTGTTCTTCGATCGGTGGCATTAGAGCTGGTGCGCAACGAGGCGTTTATCACGGTGCGAAACATGGCGTTATCGGACTAACCATAAGTGCTGCTGTAGAATATGCCAGTAGAGGAATTCGTATCAACTGCATTAGTCCAGGACTTTTTCATACGGCTATGGCGGATCAGATGATTGCCAGTGGTCAGAAAGAAGCACTGGATGGCATGTTGAAACTTGTGCCAATTGGTCGTTTAGGCCGCCCTGAAGAGATTGCAAATACGGTGGTATTTCTTTGCAGTGATGCCGCCAGTATGATCGTAGGTCATAACCTCGTAGTAGACGGTGGCCTTACTGTATAAAAAATCATAAACCATTTTATAAACGAAACAAAAATTGTTATGAAGATTATTGGATTAGTAATTATCTCAGCAATGCTATTTTTTACAGATAGTATTGCGCAGAACAAATCAGATCATTCCACTGATACCTTCCAAACTACTGCCTTGCCAAAAGGTGGCAGGGCACCGGAAAGTAATTTCACAGGTGTTGTATGGCTGTATCCGTTAGCCAGTGATTCATTGGCATATTGGTCAATAGCAAAAGTAAGCTTTGAGCCGGGTGCTTATAGTAAGTGGCATACACATTCCGGAAAGCAAGTGCTGGTGATCCAGGAAGGCTCCGGCTACTTAAAAGAGAAAGGAAAGCCGATACAGGTTCTTAAAAAAGGAGATGTTGTTACCATTCAACCCGGTGTAAAACACTGGCATGGTGCAACGCCTCAAAGTGGATTCATTCAAATTGTAATGAATCCGGAAACGCAGAATGGCGTGGTTACCTGGTTAGAACGAGTGACAGAAGAAGAATATCGAAGTGGCAAATAAAAGCCATTAATTGTGAAGGATTTTCAAATGATAGAGCAGACTCAATTGGTTTATTAATGTACTGGCCATTTCACCTTAATTCAAAATTCTATAATCCTGAGGCGATTGGCCAGTAGTTTTTTTGAATGCCCTTGTGAAATGTTGGGGATACTTGAATCCCAGTTCATAGGCAATCTCGCTAACTAACCTATTTGAATCTAATATTCGCTCTTTAGCTATATGAATGATTTTTAAATGAATATAATCTTGCGGTGATTGCCCTGTTTCTTTTTTAATATAATCACCGAAATAATTTGCTGAAAGATTTAACTGGTCAGCAAAATAGCTTACAGTGGGCAACCCTAACGATTGGGGTTTTTCTGAAAGAAAATAATCATTCAATAAACGTTCAAACTGTTCCAATATTCCTTTGTTGGCTACACTTCGCGTGATAAACTGCCGGTCATAAAATCGTACGCAATAGTTAAGAAACAATTCGATGTTGGAGACAATCAATGATCTGCTGTGCTTATCAACAGCCTGGTCAAGTTCATGCTGTATTTTTGAAAAACAATCCAGGACAGTCTTTCTCTCTTTCGCAGATAAGTGAAGTGCTTCTCTGACTTCATAAGTAAAAAAGTTATACTCATTTATTGCTTTGCCAAGAGAAGTGCCATGAATCAGATCGGGGTGAAACAGCAGCGCATAACCTTGAGGTTTGTGGCCTTTCGCTGTCTCTATGCTTATTACCTGACCAGGGGCAACAAATACTAATGTTCTGTCCTGATAATCATAGGTGGCTCTTCCATACTTAATGTTACCACATTTTACATCCTTGAGAAAAACAGCATAAAATCCGAACCTTATCCAGGGATCATAATCTCTTGCAGACGTATCCTTAAAATCAATAACACTAACCAAGGGATGCAGATTTTCCACATCATGAAACGAGTCATACTGACTCACTGTATCGAATTGCAAAATCTTGTCCATACCCGATTTATTTAACTCATACAAATTTAATCAAATCAGGTACCCGCCATAAGTCAATAAGTCCAATCAGTAAAAATGGTAGGTTAATCCGTAACAGGGGTAGTTGAATTTCTAAGGAATGAACCAACCTTTGTGATGAAATATAAGAGACCATTTGGGAACCTGGAACTTAAAAGCAAATCAATCATGAAAGCAAAGAAAATCACTCAATCCAGAAGAACATTTATTCAACAGACCACATTAGCGGGAACAGCATTTGCCATGGCAAATCCAATAAAGCTTTTTTCACAAAATCAAACTACAAACAGTATGGACAAAAATATAAAATCAAAAGGTTATGCTGCACGCGATAAATCAGGAAAATTAAGTTCCTGGGAATTTGAACGCAGACCGGTTGGTGAAAATGATCTTTTAATAGATATCAAATATGCCAGTATCTGTCATTCTGATATTCATCAATTGAAAGGCGATTGGGGCGTTCAACAATATCCGCAAGTTCCGGGTCACGAGATCGCAGGAATTGTTTCAGCCGTTGGTTCAAAAGTCACCAAATTCAAAGTGGGTGACAGAGCAGGCGTAGGATGTATGGTGGATAGTTGTTTGGAATGTGAAAGTTGTAAACATGGTGAGGAACAATTTTGTGATAAAGGTGCTACTGTATTTACCTATGGTACACCCGAGAAGACTTCACCTACGGGTATCACTCAGGGTGGGTATGCGAATAATATTGTGGTTAGAGAATATTTTGCTGTTCATATCCCTGATCATATTAGTCTTAAGGAGGCAGCGCCATTACTATGCGCTGGCATTACAACCTATTCACCCTTGATGAATGCAAATTTTAAGCGAGGTGATAAAGTAGGTATTGCCGGAATCGGTGGCTTGGGGCATTTAGCCGTTAAGCTGGCTGCTTCAAAAGGAGCGGATGTATATGCGTTTACCACCTCGGCAGATAAGGTTAAAGACATACTTTCGTTTGGCGCAAAAGAGGTGATTGTAGTTGATGATGTCAGTAAGTTAAAACCATATAAAGGGAAATTAGATTATATGATATCCACGATTCCCGTTCAGTATGATGTAGCTGCTTATTCATCTGTGGTTAAACGCAATGGTTCATATACGCAAGTAGGAATGCCTGTCGGTTTTAACTTGACAATTAACAATATCGGTTTAGCCAACAATAGAATAAATTTCAACGCTTCGCTTATCGGAGGTATTCCACAAACACAGGAAGTGATTCACTACTGTGCTGATAATAAAATTTATCCTCAAATACAGATTATTAAGGCCCAGGCAGTGAATGAAGCCTGGCAAGACGTGCTTAACAAAAAGGCACGGTACCGGTATGTGATTGATGCAGCAACAATATAAATTCAATTTACATTTTGTACGGAAAGCCAATGCATTTGCAAACAATAAGTGCTGTGAAATGTCTTTGATTTTTGAAATGCGATAGGCCGAATCTTATAATATTTAAACGGAATACGAAATGAAAAAAATAGCATACGCAGGATGCCTTGGCGTAATAGGGATAATTAGTACAGAGTTTGGCATTATCGGGGTACTCCCTGAAGTTGCATCTTTCTATACTATCAGTATAGATAAGGCAGGTTATTTACTTAGCGCCTTCGCTTTAACAATTTTCCTGGTTGGCCCTTTCATTGTATTATTTACCTCTGGCGTGAACAGAAAGAAGATGATGATAGCAGCTCTTAGTATTTTCCTGGTAAGCAATGTATGTTCTGCATTTGCTCCTCCATTCTGGCTTCTATTGGTGTGCAGGGTTATTCCTGCATTTTTACATCCGGTATTTTTTTCTTCGGCTATCGGAGCGATAATCAGGTCTTCAAAGCCGCAGGAACAGCATAAACTTATTGGTATTGTTATTGGCGGAATAGCGGTGGCTCAGGTAACGATTATTCCATTCTCCTCTTACCTGTCAAGCTTCTATGGCTGGCAAATCAGTTTTGTCATACAGAGTATCATTAGTCTGATTGCTATTGCTGGAATTGGTTTTTTTATACCCGATATGCCCGTTAAAGAAAAACAATCCTATGGAAACCAATTGGTCATCCTAAAAAATCCTAAGTTCCTGATCAGTGTTGCGCTGAACGTTTTCCTGATTTCAGCGTGGTTTTCATCTTACAGCTATTTTGCCGATTACTTAGGAAAAGCAAAATTGATGAGTCCCCAACAGGTCAGCTACATGCTTTTACTCTTTGGTATAACTGGAGTTCTGGCCAACTGGCTGGCAGGACGACTACTAACGAAAAGTGTTCCTCTGACTACAGCCTTTTTTCTGACAGGCACAATTCTGTTGCCCTTTATTTTATCGTATTCCGGAGAGCAATTTTATGTACAGGTTGCCGTGGTAGCTTTCTGGGGAATCATGTACGGACCTTGCTTCCTTACCGCTATTGCTTATATGATCCAGGCTGCACCGGATGCACCTGAATTTGCCAATAGCCTGCAGGCATCATTTGGAAACCTCGGAGTTTCACTAGGTACTGCAATTGGCGGATGGTTTATTGTAACAAAAGGAATAGCCATGTTGCCCTGGGTAGGTTCAATATTTGGGTTCTTAGCATTAGCAATGGTAATCTGGAGAGCTGTCCTGGACAAGAAAGGTCTTAACGTTAATCAATCCGCAGAAATAGAATTGAATGAAGGAAAAGCATTATTAAGCTAACTTCATATAATGAAACCTTAAACTTTAAATTGGAATGATATGCTTAGATCAAGATCAGGTAAGCGAACATGGAAAGTTTTTTCGATAATAGGATTGGCGTTTCTGGTTATCACCATGGGTTGCAAAACTAAAGATAGGAACGAACGTACCTGGTCTGTTTACAAGGCGGATGCCAACAGCTCTAACTACTCACCATTGGATCAGATTAACGTTTCAACCGTTAATAAATTAAAACTTGCCTGGACGTTTGAAATGGAAGACACTTCCGCTGGTAGTAAACCAGGAACCAGTGAATGCAATCCTATTATCGTGGATGGTGTTTTATATGCAACCTCGGCAAAGCAATGGGCTTATGCAGTTAATGCTGCAACGGGTGAGAAGATATGGTCATTTGATCCGTTCAACGGTGAAGCAGGCAGCGAAGTAAATCGTGGATTAACATATTGGGAAGACAGTGAAGACAAGAGGATATTATTTTCGGCTAATAATCAGCTCTTCGCACTGGATGCCACTACTGGTAAGTCCGTTACTTCATTTGGAAATAATGGAGTAGTTGACCTTAGAGTTGGTCTTCGGGACACAACTGAAGACATCTTTGTTTCTTCCACGTCACCTGGAATTATTTATAAAGATCTTATCATCATGGGATGCAGAGTACCGGACGTGTATGGTGCGCAGCCAGGATACATCAGAGCCTACAATTGCGTGACAGGGAAACTTGTGTGGACATTTCATACAGTGCCACAGCCTGGCGAAGCTGGTTATGAAACGTGGCCAAAAGAAGCTTATAAAACCGTGGGTGGTGTGAACAACTGGGCGGGCATGAGTCTGGATATAGCGAGGGGAATTGTTTTCCTGGGATTAGGATCACCCTCTTACGACTTCTATGGTATGGATCGTAAAGGAGGAACAAATCTTTATGGAAACTGTGTGTTAGCGCTCAAAGCAGCTACGGGAGAACACGTGTGGCATTTTCAAACAGTTCATCATGATATGTGGGATTACGACTTGCCTGCTCCTCCGAATCTGGTTAAAGTCAATCGAGATGGAAAAATCATCGATGCGGTTGCTCAAATTACTAAACAGGGGTTTGTATTTGTGCTCAACAGAGAAAACGGGGAATCTTTATTTCCAATTGAAGAGCGAAAAGTGCCGGCTTCTTATTTGCCAGGAGAAGAAGCATGGCCTACTCAGCCTTTCCCGGTTAAACCCAAACCGTTCGCACGTCAATGGATCACAGAAGCTGATCTGACAAACTACTCAGCGGCAGATCATGATTCAATCGTAAAAAAATTCAGATCGATGCGTTACGAAGGATTGTACACACCTCCTGATCTGAAAGGCACTCTTCAATTACCCGGTACCCGTGGTGGTGGTGAATGGGGTGGCGCAGCCTTTGATCCTGCTACTAATTTTTTATACATCAAATCAAATGATGCTCCCGACATTATCACAATTGTCAAGGGAGATAAAGGAAAAGGAAGTAATGAATCTAATCAGCAACAAAAACAGGTGAGTCAATTAGAAACAAAAGATCGTAATGCAAGAGCTGATCAATACCTGAATGCAACGGGTTACAAGACCTGGAAAGATCCAAGTGGCAATCCAGCGATTACGCCACCGTGGGGAACATTACATGCGCTTAACTTATCAACCGGTGAGTATGAGTGGCAGATCCCATTAGGTAATGATAAAACGCGCCAAGAGAAAGATGCACCCGAAACAGGACAGGAAGGTAAAGCCGGACCTGTAGTTACAGCCGGTGGTTTGATCTTTATCAGTGGAACAGCAGATAATAAGCTAAGAGCACTTGAAAAATCAAGCGGCAAGTTGCTTTGGGAAACTACGCTCCCAGCTCTAGCTAACGCAACGGCCTGTACCTATCAAACCAATGGTAAGCAATATGTAGCTCTTTCCGTAGGCGGCACGAAGGAAAATCCTTCAGGTTTCGTTATGGCCTTTTCATTACCTTAACTCAAAGGAGAAATCACAGTCTCCAGATTTTTTTAAATAAACAACTCAGAAATGAAATTCACTTACGTGTTCATTATCTCAGCGATCATGCTACTCGCATCTCAAACCACTTTTGCTCAACGAACAACTCAAATGGTACGATTAGCTAAGCTTGTTATCGATCCCAATCAATTAGAAGCTTATAAGACTTTTCTTAAGGAAGAAATCGAAACGTCCCTTCGTATTGAACCAGGGGTTAAAACGTTGTATGCGATTTCTGAAAAAGATAATCCGACACATATCACCATTTTAGAAATATATGCAGACACGGTCGCCTACCAGGCGCATTTGAAAACACCTCACTTTATCAAATATAAAACCAGAACGAAGGAAATGGTTAAATCACTGGAACTGGTCGAGACTGTTCCTCTTATTCCAGAAATAAAAATAAAGTGATATGGCCGGCAGTAAAATTACCAGCGCAGACGATATGAAGATGTGAGATTTAGGTTTGTATTGTTAGTCTCGAATTGTTAGCAATTAGTGCTTGTTTAGTTTCAAATGCAGCGGACAAATTGTCCAACGGACCAGTAGGAGAAGAGGTAAAGATTTATGATCGTAGGATTGATATTAATATACTCTGTAAATTTTTTGATGCATTAGATTCGAGGTACATAGCTTTGGAACAGAGTTATAGAAGACGAGTAACAGGAGTAACAAACAAGTAGCAAAACAGTGTGAAAAAGGAAGGGAAAAGTGCAATAAACGATAGAAACACAAGTGTTGCTGTATAGCAAAATGCGGAAAGTATTTTTTAAGTTCTTTTTAATCAGGTTATATGACTCCTATTTTCCAATACAGAATCTTCTTTGTATTGATAGATAATGTGTTGCAAGGTTGGAGCAACAAACCACCAACACGATCACTATAAAAATGTCGAACAATATCTAACCATCGATAAGTTCGCCAGTGATCTCTCCAAAAGTAAAAATTTTTCTTTATTCTGTAGCACGATTTATCAAAATTTCATTCTGTATCGACTTAGTGATAATTCATTGAAGAGGTTGTTTAACCAATCCAGTTTCATTTTACCCGAAGCAGGACTGAAGTCAGTTGTCACGAAAGCCTTGTGGGAAGCGTTTATCTTTTGATAAATCATATTCAAGTGCGGTATCACCATTATCCATTACGGCACCAACAGTAAACGCACCATATCCCTCTGTGTATAATTTTGTTTTGTTATTTTGAACTGTAATTCTGGGTTGATCATTGGGGAAGGAGTCGTGAAGATAAAATTGAACAATCCTCGTCAACGGCTTTTACTGTTGGTAGAATATACTTCGATGTCTATGCCGTACCAATCTTCATCAATTTCAACTACGTTGGCAGTAACCTCGCGGCCATTCACTTCCCGCTTCCCTCCGAATACTCCTTTCCACGGATCGTCATCAAAAGCTCGAGGGCTATATTTTACGGATATACTTTTTGGATTCTCGTTTTTCCGGATTTCGATTTTTGAATCCCGGCAGCAATTGCTTGATTGTCTTTCGCCACGGTTTCTAACTCCTGGATCTTCTCCTGAAATTCAATCTTGTAATCGCCATACGCGAAACTTTTGATGTCTTTCAACAAGAGGAGTGCCGCTGCAATACTTAAATACAGTAGAACATGATCAAGACGTTTCGTAATTGATTCCTCCGGAACGGATATCTTAAGTAATGTCAGATCAATATGAATATAGCGATACAGTCAAACAGCATCTTGATATTGAGTGATCGTTTTTTGCTCATGATTTGTCTCCGTTATTTAGCAGAAAAGGTATACTCGGAGCAAAGAAAAATTCGCCACCCCTGAACTGAATGAAGTTGTCTATTCGTTTTTTTGTTTTGTGAGTGCTCTCAAGGTCGACTGCTGCAGGTAATACTTCAACGAGTGCGGCACCATACTGTTTCCTCCAACTTTGCTGCGGCCTTGATGCTTCCTCCATATCGAAGGGCTGCCCGATAAGCGGATCGATACCAGCACCCGGTTGCTTAAAGCTTGTATTGTCGGCCCATGTTCTCTGCATGAAGGCATATTGACTGACGATACTGCTTTGGAAGCAAGCAAACAACAGCCCTACGTCACCTGTTGGTAACTCGTCCAGTGTCTGAAAGGCGTTAGGATGTTTGTTCCGGTTACCGTAGGTGATGCCTCTGCGGGTGATCCGCCTGCGCAAGTCTCCTTCTTCGCTTGCTGAATCGGTACTTTCACGAGGGTTGGTTTTTCGTATGTGTGCCTGGAAGGGGCACTTCAATCCTAATGTATCTTTGCCCAATGGATTAACTCCACCGATGGCTTGCTGATCATCGTACCGGAAATTATTTTCTTTGGCGGGCACAAATCCATCTGCTTCGGAGAGGATGAGGGGAGTACCATCACGAAACCGGCCAACGATCATAGCTCCTGCACGCTCCCGGTCCTGGCCTTGTAGCTTTAGCGCATCGGCCAGTTGTTGTTCCGCTATGGAAAACCGTAGCACATCCTGTTCGAGTTTTCGGAATACGAAGTAACTGCCGAATGCGTCAGCGTCTGCAATGGCAGGATCTTTTTTGAGCACGAGATTTAATTTGGCAAACGGATTCCAGATGTTGATATCCGCACCTTCTCTTTTGGCCGCCTTATCATTCACACGCTCCTTAGTGAGACTTACATCAATGGCACCATTCTTTAACGTCAGGTGAGCAAAGTCGGAAACCAGATATAGTGGCTGGCTTCGGCCATCCACATATCCAAAGTGCTCAATGCCTTCACCTTCATTATTACGCAAAGCCGTGCCTCGTTCCACTGCTACCACGCGCAGTATGCCTTTTTGCTCCAGCTCGGTAATTACTTTTCTTGTTTCTTTGAGCAAGCCATTTTCGTCATCATCGGCCAGCAACAGCATTCCATCAATCGTGCCTGCCTGATAAGCTTCCTCCAACGGTTCAAGATTTACTTTTTCCTTTATTCTCCCTTTTTCTTCCAGGTGCTTTTTTTGTAAGGGAGACAATCGGAAGTCAATTGTTTCCGGGTCGATCGAATCCAAACCTTTGGGCAGGTCGCCCAGGTCTTCCGCAGTCGCTTTCATTCCATTGATAAAACTGTCTGCTTTCACAAAAAAGTTTTCGGCACCGATAGGAACAGTGTCCTTATCCTTAAATCCTTTCACATCCTGCCCAAGTTTTTTATACCCAGTGGCAGAAACAAAAAAGTTGCCAAACAAACTTCCGGGAATTCTGAATTGGTTGTATTGCTTGCTTTCGAGGTACTGTGTAAAAGCCGAGGTTACATACTTTTCAGCCAGCGTTGCAATGGCTGATCGTAGCTTTACTTTGCTCACGGATTTACTTCCGTTGTCGCTGATTCTGAATTCGAGGAAAATGTTAGTACTGAAATCGCGGCCATGGCCTTTAAGAATGTTGCCCTGAAGTTTTTTATATACGGGGTGAGTTTCAATCTCTTGGTTGGTTACCGGAGATGCATTTATCAAATTGAACTTGGATGACGGTTGGAGTGACATAACTGTGAGGGTTTTAATGGTTAACTAACTTGTTTTTTTAATCTTCAAATTTCGAAATTGAACTTTGCCGGTGTGAAACTGGAATCCGATAAATCCTTTCATGCTCTTTCCGGTTACATCGGCATCACATACTTCCTTCCCGTTGAGATTCACAACAACCTGGTTTCCTTTCACGATAATGTAATACTGGTTCCAATAGCGTTCTGCATTCATGTCTCCGCCATCAGGTGCCAGCACTTTGCCGGCCCACTGCCTGGCGGCTTTTACGCCATATACCGCCCCGGTTTTATATTTTGAATCGCCAAAGATGGCTTTCACTTCACGACCTTCATCGTAGTTTTTCCCTAAGTCATCAATCTGGATTTCGATGACCGAGTCGTAAAATTTTTTGAATTGCTGTTGGTCGCCAAGATCAATGGTGGCAGGATCTGGCATGCGCAGCAATATTCCTGCATTCGGCAGCTCCTGTTCGCGGAACGCTTTCCACTCCACATATAATTCAAAGTCCTTCAATTCCTCTGGCAAATAATAAAAGCCAATGTTCTTCAGTGGATTGCTTTGGGGTTGTGACTTGGTCTCAATGATCTCATTGCCCAGGTAATTCATTCCTTCGTAAGGAAGAGATTGCCATCCTCGCGCGCGTTCAAAGGAAAGAGGAGCTAGTCCGCTACTGTTATCAAATACTTTCAATCCTCCATGGCGAGAAACAATATCATCAGCCACCTTGCGTGCCAAACACAAACCCGTTAAAACTGGATTCGCTGATCCTACCGTAGTAAACAATGCCTGGTCGGCACAATACGCATTGGTAACATGATGAAAGTGACCGTTAACATCGGTAACGGATGCATCCGGATTATCACCCATCCAAAGCGTTCCCGAATCATGATAGGTGGTGCCTACACCTTGTTTACCTTCAAACTTAAAATCCAGCGGACGTTGCCCACCGTCCAGTACAGAAGCGATGGCTTCAGCGGTTGCCTCCATGTCCTTCCAGATATCATCATTGGTATGGCCACTGTCTACACTCTTGAACTGTACCCAGGCGCGCCTGTGATTGAACTCCCTGTCAAAATCTGCATCGCCTGCAAGGTCGATATAGTCGAAGGCAGGATCTTTATATGCAGCATCCTTTCCACCGATTACCTCACCGCTTGATCGAAGCACGAACGTGATCGTTTTTTCATTAAACCCATCCGCAATCTTTGTCTGAATCTCCAGGTCGGGGATCATCCGATACAGATTAGGATCTGGTCCCCCCGCATTGACGGCTGCATAGAGCTGGTATTGATACATGCCGTGTTTTCCTCTGCATTGGATATGCAAAGAGGCCTGCTGCAATACATCGGCAAGCCGCTTGCCCGGCCATTGCTGATTAACAAAAGAAGCAAATCTGGTCTTGTCGATTTTGAAGGTGAACTCACCACGAATGTGAATCATAAAATTACGCCCCATCAGTTCGTCACCCTTTGGCCGAAGCAAGGAATCTTCGAGGGAGAATGATTCCAATGCCAGCCGGGTTGATTCAATACAACTCATTGCTAACACGACTTGGCAAAAGGGACTAATCCTTAGCCGTTTTACTTCACCATTTACTTTCACTACAATCGTGTTGATTAACCGAGTGCCCATTGGGCTTTCAAAAGAAGGAGCACATTCAAGACGGACAATATGCGCATTCGGTACTATGCACATTCTTTTAACAGCATCGCCCTTTTGTTTCTGTTCTTCCTCCTGTATGGCCTGTGCATCCCTCGAGGCGCTGGTCATAGCCGGAACACTGGAATACTTATCCAGCGAAAACAAACCGGATATAAACGACTGGGTCTGCACGGCAAGACGCGCTGGAAGAATTTGAGTAACCCCAGTTAACTGCGTAAGTTCTTTTCTTAAATAGAACAACAACGTTTCATTCAACCCGGCTTGTACCTTGTCGTTCCCCAATAAGCCGGCTTCGTCTTTCATTTTACTTTCGGGCACCAGGTTTACAGGATCGAAAATAAAATCATCCGCAGGACTTACACCGATTTCATACTCCAACGTTTCGTACGCACTCAGTGGTTCATCCTTCTGAAGCAGTTTCCCTCCATCGCTATCTTTATGACTGACCGGTCGCTTGCCAGTCGGGTTTTCCGAATCTACTTCAGTTAAATATTTTGCTACTGCTCCTGGCCATTTTTCCAGGTCTTCCGGCTGCAGGCGCGGACACCAGCCACCCCAGTAAATGCTCTTGCCACCAACACAATAAGCTTGTCCTACAAATTTCTCATTGCTTCGCCAGCCTACACCCCAGACAAGTTTCTGTATACCAGGATTTGATCCTGAATTAACATCTGTCGGATCTGGCCCATACAGGCGCAGATCAGGAATGTTTTGTCCGTGTTCGGAGACTAAGAACGGTCCGGCTTCTAAAACTAAAACCCGCAGTGGTCGGCCGTTAAACTTTTCTTTGCTAAGGGTATAGATCTTGGAAGCACAGTAGCCTCCATACATGCCCGACCCTAAAACCACTACATCAATTGCTTCAGGTTCAGCGGTAGCTTCCTCCCAGGTATTACATATATATCTTGACAATACATCAATCGCCAAGGTTGTGTTTTGAATTTGTACAGGTTGGCCTGTGGTTTTTAAATCAAATAGTTCCATGGGGTACAACAGTTAGGGGTGAACGACTTTGAAGAAGGGAAGGGTAGTAGTATTCTTTATCTCTCTATTGATCTGACATAGATAGGGTGGGGGGTTAGAAAAAAATTGACAAAAAAAGCCCATCCATCTCCTAAACATTAGTTACACGCTTAGCAGAACAGATGGGCTACTTGTTATTGAAGTTAAAGTAATATTCTTTTTTTGCAATTATTTACTCAACTTAAATTTCCGCGACCGATTGTAATCGAGCTTCCTTTGCTTACTTGAGTATAAACAAAACATTACGCAGAATAGATTTTCTGATTTCGGCCGTGGAATTCCTGAAATGTGTTCGAAGGTGAAGCAATAACAAAATGTCATCGATGTTTTGAAGAATCTAATTTATGAGTATGTCCTCCCAATTTGTATGCAGTCTTAACACTATTGTGCGATGGGGATTTCGCGGGATTTACATTGATGCAGAAGCTTGTTTATAGCCTGAGGGGAAAATGGTTGACATCCGTTATTTGATTACACCCGAACCCTCTGGTCAATTAAATAGTCCCTCTCATAGTTTCCCGAATGCGCGTTGTCAAAAGATTTTCGCTTATGTCTTTTGTAAAAGTATTTTTCAAAAAAGACGAAAAGTCTGATTGTATCGGGAAAGTGAAATACATCGTCATCTTGAATAATATGAAAACATACACAGTTGCCATTGTCTTTATAGCAATGATCGGGCTTAAGCCTACGACAGGATTTTCTCAGAAAGGTAAACAGGGCACTATCATTACGGAGCGTCTCGTTTCCACCGTCCTTCGCGGCACGCGAACAGAGCTTGATTCCAACCGCGCCATCAAAATTTATCTGCCACCAGGATATGCCCAGTCCGGCAAGTCATATCCGGTGGTGTATTACTTTCATACGGTGTTCTCAAGTCCTGACAAAACGCTGGAGGACGGAAATCTGGTGAAACTTATGGAACGTGGATTTACGAATGGCGTCACCCGGGAATTCATCCTGGTGGTCGCTGATTATACCTCACCCACTACCGGAAGTCTTTATGAGAACTCAACTGCAACCGGCAGGTGGCTGGACTTTACTGGGCAAGAATTGGTCCCGTTTATCGATTCAAAATTTCGTACGCTTCGTCACCGCGATAGCCGGGCCCTCACCGGTGAGATGATGGGTGGACGGGGCGCATTTGCGCATGCTATGCAGTACCCGGATCTCTTTAGCGTTCTGTATGCGATGAACCCGGTTGGTACTGGTACAGGCGTATTGCCTATTCAAACTTATCCAAACTGGAAGAAGATGCATGAGGCAAAATCATTTTCCGATCTGGATGGCGAACCCATTTCACAACTCTTTCTCACCATGAGCCAGGCATTTCTGCCGAATCCAAATCGACCACCGTTCTATTGTGATTTCCTGATGGAAATGGAAAACGGTGAGTTGGTTTTTAACGCAGACAACGCGCAAAAACAGCTGGCCGGGTTTTCGCTCGAACGTCAGCTCGAAAGAAATGCAGGAAACCTTAAAAAAATGCGTGGCATTGCGTTTGATTGGTCAAGGTACGACCCGATTCAGGATCATGTTTATGGAAGTGAAGCGTTTTCACGCAAACTGGAGACCTTTGGAATTGACCATGAAGCCGAAGAGTATCGAGGTGTCTATTGGACAGAAAACTGGAAAGAAAACGGAAGGTTCTATTTAAGAGTGCTTCCGTTTCTCAATCGCTGCCTGGCGTTTGAAGCTAAAAAATAGCGTGACTCAACAAAAATTATAACAAGTCATCAAAAATTTATCAGATAAAGGTGCTGAAGGAATTATTATAGGATGCACAGAAATTAAATTACTGATCAGTCAATCAGATGTTTCTGAGATTCCATTATTTGATACCACAACACTCCATTGTGATTTAGCTGCCAAAATATGTACCGGAGAATAGAATTAAGTGATTTAAAAATCGCTGACAAAAGTTCATGCACAGCCGGGTCAGTATGCGGTATGTAATTTAGTTTACCTAATTTTGCCAGGCAACATAGACATAGTGGTATGAACGAACATTTAGAGATCATCAAAAAGACGACAGAACCTTTAAGACAGCAAATAATTAATCATAAAATTTATTCAGCAATCAATGACATAGACGACCTGAAAATTTTCATGCAATATCACATTTTTGCAGTTTGGGACTTTATGTCTTTATTAAAAGCACTGCAAAACAATCTAACCTGTACTTCCATTCCCTGGTTTCCTAAAGGTTCGGCAGACACAAGGCATCTTATTAATGAAATAGTTGTTGGCGAAGAATCTGACATCGACAGTTATGGCAACAGAAAAAGTCATTTTGAACTGTACCTGGATGCCATGCAACAATGCGGGGCGGACACTGCTCCGATTGAAACATTTATAACCGTATTAAAAAAAACCGGAGACTTTAATTCAGCATTCACTGCCTCAGAGACACCTGAAGAAGCACGTGACTTTGTTGATTTCACATTTAAAATTATTGGAAGCAATAAGTATTATTTACAATCAGCAATTTTCACTTTTGGACGGGAAGATCTGATCCCTGGAATGTTCCTTTCAATCGTTAACGACATTCATAAAAACTTCCCTGACAGCATTTCGATTTTCAAATATTATCTTGAAAGACATATAGAGGTTGACGGAGACCATCATAGTCATCTCGCATTACAAATGACATCAAACCTTTGTGGCACAGACGAACAATTCTGGAAAGAAGCCGAACAAGCAACGATTGAATCTTTACAAAAACGCATTGACCTTTGGGACGGTGCCTATAGACAAATAATAAATAGATCAACTATAGCTAGCAGCCAGTCTCACCATTTAATCAATTCAGGTTTCTGAATTCTTTCGGTGATTTGCCCAGCTTGGTTTTGAATATCTTCGTAAAGTGCGAAGGATGTTCAAAGCCAAGTTCATACGCAATTTCGCTGATGGATTTACTGGAACCCCATAACAGAGACTTGGCCTTCTCAATTAATTGCAAGTGAATGTGTTCCTGGGTAGTCTTGCCGGTATATCTTTTTAACAGGTCGGATAAGTAGTTGGGCGATAAACATAATTGCGCAGCAAAATATTTCACATCGGGTAAGCCCAGCTCAATCAGTGAATCCTGCGCAAAGTATTCGAGCAGAATTCTTTCGAATTGCTGCACGGTATCATGGCTTACTTTCGCACGAGTGAAAAATTGTCTGTCGTAAAAACGATCACAGTGGTTGAGCAGCATCTCAATGTTGTTTATGATCAGACCTTGCGAGTGTTTATCGATATGCTGAGTGTATTCCCGTTTTATGTTTTCTGCACAATCCCACAGGATAATTTTTTCGTCTTCGGAAACGTGCAGCGCCTCGTTGGAGTCGTAGTGAAAAAAGGAATATTTGTTGATTTTTCTATCCAGGTTTGTTCCATGCAGCAGATCAGGATGAAAGAATAATCCCCATCCTTCATTATCGACATTGCTTTTGGTTGCAGTTACCACTTGATTTGGGGCCGTAAAAACCAACGAACCTTCATCAAAATCATAAATAGATTTTCCATATTTCATCTGTCCTTTAAGTCCTTTTAAATGGACAGAATAAAATCCCAACCGATAATGGGTTTCGTCCTCTTTGAAATTTACCGTGCTTATCTCTTTTAAGTTAATAAAAGAAATAAGTGGATGCTTCGGCTTTGCGCAGTCATAAAAATTATGCAAGGCCGTTATCGTTTTTATTTCAACAAATTCCGTTTTCATTCTGCTTAATACTTTACTGTTTCTTCAGCTTGAATTTGATGCTATTTTTTCAGAGGATGGCCCAGGTAAATCAACAGCAAAGGCAATAGAAAAAAGGGAACTTCTATCAATATTATTTTGTAATTTCCTGAGCGTAGCGCGAATGCCATAATCAAAAGAATAGAAAAGGCATTGATGATGTTTCCGATGAAAAACGTTTGTGGCAATAATGTTAAAACGCAAACGGACAATGATAATACGCTTATAACCGTGACCATCGTTTTATTTAGTCCCAGGTCTGTCATCATCTTGGCTTCTTCTGGTTTGAGATTGTTCGTAATACCTGCCCACCCATGTTTAAAATTGAGATAGACGGTAACCAATATTAATAGGCCACTAATTGCTTTGACTATCATACGATATAGGTTTTAAATATAAATTTTCATCGACCCGGTAGCCTTACTGACTTCCTCCACCATTTACCAATAAGTGCTGACCACTTACAAAGGAGGATAAATCAGAGGCGAAAAATTCTGCCACATTCGCCACATCTTCAACCGTAGCCATGTGTGCCATCGGGTTCATCTCGGAGATCCACTTAAGAGATGGACTGTGTGTATCAAGGTCAGTAAAGATCCCTGCATTAGCAACAGCGTAGGGTACAATAGAATTTACAGTTATTCCCCGGAGTCCTATTTCCTTGGCCAATACTTCCACCAGGTAAGCGGGAGCGGTTTTGCTACCACCATAGACGGCAAAACCCTTGAACGGAAACGCAGCCGAACTGGAAGAGATATTTATAATTCTTCCATTATTCTCCAGGTTTCTTGCAGCGTATTGCATCGTAAAATATGCTCCTTTTGTATTGACTGAGAAAAGCCTGTCAAACTGTTCTTCAGTAAAATCGGTTACGGGTACATCTGCCAGTTCAACACCGGCATTAGCAACAACTATATCGATTTTTACCAAAAGACTTTTTCGCTTCTGCAAATAACATCTCTACATCGGCAACCTTGCTTATGTCTGCCTGTATTGCTATCGCTCTAACACCCGATGCTTCAATAGTCTTAACTACGTTAGCAGCAGTGGTACCGTCCTTTGAATAATTAACCACCACATTAGCGCCCAGCGATGCAAATCGTTCTGCAATCGCTCGTCCCAGGCCACGAGCCGATCCTGTGATCAAGGCTGTCTTATTTGTTAAGTTCGTCATTTTATTATTGATTTAGATAAGTGCCTTCACTGGTTTTAGCCAGTTGTTTCATTATAAACCTGGGGGCAAGACGACTCATGAACCTAAGTACTTTTCCCAAGCCAGGTGCGACTTCGTATTTGTCTTTTTTCAAAGCTTCGATTGTTTCAGCAATGATTTTTTCAGGTGCTGCCAGCATTTTAGGATTAAAGCCCGGATCACTTAGAAACTTATCATTTAATGGCGTGCTTGCCGCAGGTGCTACCAATTCAAAGACTTTCACACTTGTTTTTTGTAATTGCGCCCGGAGTGAGACGGTATAAGAGTGTAACCCTGATTTAGCTGCACCGTAAATAGGCGTTGCCGGGAAAGGAACAAATGCCAATCCTGAAGATACGTTCAGTATCGCTGCATTTTTTTGTTTTTTCAGGTGTGGTAAAAACTGCTGCACCATTCTTATAGGCCCCGACAAATTTATAGCGATCTCACGGTTAATATTATCTAAATCAACCGATGTATCGTGCAGGTTTATTTTTCTCATTTCTCCGGCATTATTAATCAGTAGATTCAAATCCGGAAATTGCCTGATGACTTTTCCATAAAGTTCTATGATTGCAGAAGGATCACTTACATCACTTTGAAATGTATGGGCCGTTGGAAATTGCTTCTTCATCTCATCCAGTTTTACCTGATTTCTGCCCGTTATAATAACGGTGTTGCCAAACTTAATAAACTGTTTGGTGAACTCTAACCCAAAACCGCTAGTACCTCCGGTAATGAGTACAGTATTGCTATTTAATTTCATTGATCATTTATTTAAGAAGTATAAAATGACACGCTTCGCGTCCATTAGACTTTAATGATTCGCCCGTTGACAATACCAAACAACGCCCTCTCGTAAGCTTTGGCTACCTTCCACGCTTCCACCGGAATGAAACCGGGGAAATAGGGATGAAAGGCTACGGATTCTGCTAACACCGTTGGACTAACGCAATTGATGCGTATGCCCTTTGGCATTTCGTGTGATGCCGCTTTTACAAAACCTTCTACACCTCCGTTCACTACTGTGCCAATGGTACCTCCAAGAATGGGCTCATCCGTTAACACGCCCGAGACCAATACGAACGATCCCTTATCTGCTATGTAAGGCAAGGCTGATCTAACGATATTGATCTGTCCCATTAGTTTATTGCCCAATGCAAAAGCATAATTTTCGTCCGTCAGTTGCTCCAACGGTCCCGCTGCCACATCACCTGCGGCATTAGCCACAGCATTAAATGTTCCAATCGCTTTGAACAAGGATTCAAGACTTTTCTTATCCTGGATGTCAGCCTTGTAGTCGCCTGACGAGCGTGAGACACGAATGACGTCATGACCGCCATCTTCCAGTGTTTTTACCAATGCTTTACCAACGGTGCCACTCGCACCGATAACAACCACTTTGTGTTTCATATTGATTAATTTTTTAATACCACAAAGCTCCCGATATCATTTGCCATGGATTTGTATATTTCTACTGATTCCTTATACTTTTTCCGGTTGAGAAGCACTACAGGTGAATAAGCCCCGGTGATAATCCTGATGATTGTTGTTTTTCGACATACCGGATAATTATTTCATCACTAATTGATTTTGCAGTAAGCCCCACAGAACTAGTTCATCAACGCCTGATAAATGCAAGCGACCAAGTAACTGAATTAAATAATCAACAAGAATTCTTGCAAGCTTTCTATGCAATTAAGCGTTCAAATGATTATTAAAATAGATGACTTCGCACTTAGGATCAGCGGCTTTTAACAGCTTAATTGTTTCGGATGAATATAATCCAGCCAGTTCAAGACGATGGAATGTCATACGCGCAGGATATCGCTCCGCAATATTTCGGGCAAGCTCCAAATGAGATAAAAAGACTTTTTCGCTTGTGTATGCTTCTACAATCAGACACTGGTGTGTGCCTGATTGCTGATAGCATGAATGAGTGAGAACATCATCACCTTCCTGTTGAACGATAAGTTTTGTTTCAGAAAGCTGCTGCAAGAAGATTTCCCAGTCTTCTGGCTGGATAGACACAAGTGCATGAAGCCTCACAACAGATGATGTTTTCATTTCGGATACACATTACAATTTAACAATGATTTTGCCAATGGTGTTCTTGGTTTCAACTGCTGCATGCGCTTTCGACATATCTTTAAATGGAAAAGTCTTTGAAACATGTGTCTTGATTTCTTTGCTCGCTAAAAGATATGCAATAGCCTTTTGATCTGCCTGGTGTGTGTCGTTGGGTGTAACGTTGATACGCAATACGGTAACGTTCTTTTCTCTCTTCGCTTTTTCCTTAAATGCCTCATCGGGATAAGTGACGAGGCTGAGCAATACACCACCGCTCTTCAATGCTTTCAACGAACGATCAATGTGATTGGTATCGGCACTCCATACCGCATCGTGCACAATATCTGCATCTGTCACAATCTCTTCGAATCGCTGTTTCTCATAGTCGATAAATTCATCAGCACCTAACTCCATAAGAAACTGCTTATTACTTTCTGAACCAACTGCGATAACATAAGATCCAAAATGCTTGGCTATCTGGACAGCAAAGTGACCGACACCTCCCGAAGCACCATGAATGATTATCTTATCATTGCGCTTTGTCTTTCCGTTTTTAACGATCGAAACCCACGCGGTGAGCGCTGCCATTGTTGCTCCTGCCGCTTCTTCAAAACTAATGTTCCCCGGTTTCAATGCCAATTGGACAGTGGGTGCAGCCACGTATTCTGCATACCCATTTGCCTGGCCGATAAACTTGATATTACCGAAGACTTCGTCTCCTGCTTTGAAGTCTTTCACTGCTTTTCCCACTTCAACAATAACTCCGGCAACATCCCAACCCAATATAATATGAGTCTCCTGGCCAGTGTATTGATAAACGACATTAAAGGCTTCACGTGTGCGTCTCACAAATGCATCTACCGGATTAATACCGATGGCCTTTACCTGTATCAGTACTTCTGTATCCGTAATGATTGGCGTAGGGACTTCCTGCAAAACAAGGTTTTCAGGAGATCCGATTTCTTTTAAAATAATTGCTTTCATTTTTTTTTCGTTTCAACAAAGCTATGTTGGTGGAGAAGGACATGTTTTGTTGCCAGAGTCAGATTTACTTTGCTGGTAGCGTCACACCCAAATAGAAGTTGGTGTTTGCCTATTGTTCGATACGTGTTACCTCCCAGTACTTTGGAATGACGGCATCAAATACTTACAGATCGATTTTAACTTGCACGATGTCCTGCTATTACTTCTGAAGGAGCGTACCCGTAGTGTTTCTTAAAGGCATAAGAGAAATGAGACAGGTTTTCAAATCCGACTTCCAGGTAAACATCCACGGGTTGCTTTTTCTTCTCCGCTATTTCATAATGCGCCAGTTCCAGGCGTCTTTGCATCAACCATCGCTGTGGCGTGGTATAAAATGTTTTCTTGAAGTCACGTCTGAAAGTGGCCAAGCTTCGCCCGGTGAGGTAGCCGAATTTTTCCAGTGGCAAATTAAACATGTAATGCTGCTCCATAAATTCTGCAAGCTGTATTTTACCCGGTTCGGAAAAATCCGCAAGCACACTGTCGATCTGACTGTCTAATGTTCTCAGGATAGAGATGGCTTCTTCTATTTTAAGAAAAGTCAAACGATCCGGAAGTTTATCCTGAAGCTCATAGTAAGGTATCAGGGAAAGAAAAAAACTTTCGAGAATCGGATGTTTGTCAAGAACTCTTACTGGACTTGCTGTCGGACTTATGTGACGTGGATTATTTTCTGTGAAATATTTTTTTAACCGCTCCGTACTCAACGCTACGGTGACCGCCTTGTAAGGAGCACCTTTATTGCCCTGCTTGATAACCATAGCGACCTTGTTGCGGGGAAATAAAAATGTATCGCCTGCATGAAAATGGTACGATCTGTCGGCCATCATCACTTTCATTTCACCTGATATAAGGCGGACAAAGCAATGGAAGGGCGCAGCGACTTCGTCTTTAAAATACTTTTCTTCCGTAATCGTCCAGATAATCTCTGCGTATTTATTTTGTGTCTGGTGTGGCATAAAAATAAGTTTGCGGCTTCTCATGATAAATTAGTTTGATCACGGCCGTCAGAAGAGTTATAATTAGATGTCTTGCTGATTCTTGCCTCTTCACTTTACGACTTTCATAAAAGTAAATAGACCGCAAATGCAGGACTTTGCTGTGAACGTCAATTTTCCTTTGCCAGGAGAGTCACTATCTGCTTCTGTACTTTATCATTTCATGTTCTTAGGTATTTTTCTTTACTAATTCAACGCTTGAAATAATCATCGGCTGTTGTTTGCCCTTTAATGCAATTGAACCCAGGCCTTCCACTTTGATACCGTCCTCAGAAGTAATGTAGGACAACATATCTTCGGAGATCAATAAGGGTGTGATACATATTATTGCTCTATTTAGTAACTACTTGATTATTAACTATTTACATATACAAAATGTGCCCTCTTTTGATTGTCAGTACTTTGCGTACCGTGAGTAACAAAATGGTAACAATAATTACCTAAAATCACCTAGGCATCTCTAAACATCCGTAAAGAAATTCTCAAGCGTTTGTTACTTGTGACAAGGGCAGAAAAAAGTGAAGGAGATTATTACGAAGTGCAGTAGTGATTATCACGACTTACCAATAATTTTTTTTCGATGCAGCATTCCCCAATTCCTTAACTCTAAAATTACTTTATCTAATGTCTTCGCGTGAGGAGTCAATTTGTATTCGATAGTTACCGGCACTGTATCATAGACGGCTCGCTTGATCAGTTGATGCTCTTCAAGACTTTTCAATTCTTTCGAAAGCATTCTCGGGGTGAGTTTCGGGATTTGCCTTTCGATATCCTTAAACTTTGACTGACCTGATGAAATCGCGATAATGATTTGGAGTTTCCATTTTCCATTCAATACATCTAATGCGTCCCGGATGGCCATCAGCGACTTTAAACATTCAGAGTGATCCACGCCTGCTTCAACTTCTAATTCACGTACTGCCATGTGCCTGCTTGTTTAAAAATAAGGTGCTATACTTTGGTATAGCGGTTACTAATGTATAGCGAATATATGGTAGGTTTGTATCGTAAACAACAGAAGGGCGAGAAGCCTATGAATTCGCTGACAGCTTTTAATAATATAATTAATTCACTTCCCAGGCAGGGTAGGAAAATGCCTGTGCTCTTTAGCTCGCACGGCAGCCCGATGGATATCCCAGTGCCGAGAGAAGAGCAGCCATTCTGGAATGCATTGTTTGAATTAGGGAAGCAGCTTCAAGGGAAGTTTGATGTAAAGGCGGCTCTGGTAGTCTCAGCTCACTGGTGCACGAAAGGAACGTTTGTAAATACATCTGCAGAACAAGAACAAATATTCGATTTCTATGGATTCCCTGAAGAGTACTATCAAAAAAAGTATCGCGCGAAGGGTGCGCCTGATATCGCGCAGGAAGTGAAGCGAGTTGTTCCTTCGGTTGTCGAAACGACCGATTGGGGATTAGATCATGGCGCATGGCCAATGCTCATGCATCTTTTTCCAGAGGCGAACATTCCTGTCTTTCAGATGAGCATCGATTACCACGCGAAGCCTGAATATCATTTTGAGTTAGGGCGGCAACTGCAGTCGTTGCGAGAAAAAGGCGTGTTGATCATCGGCAGTGGCTCATTAATTCACAATCTGAAGTTAGTGGGACAAAAATTTCGAATGGGTGATTTAACACCATTCGGCTGGGAGTCAGAGTACGATGAGTGGATCACGAAGCAAATAAACTCACGCAATTTTGTAGACATCATCAATTACGAGACAAGTCATAAGCTTGGCAAACTTGCTGCACCAACACCTGATCATTTCGTCCCTGTGTTGTACAGTTTAGGACTGTTGGATAAGCAAGATGAAGTGATGCACTTCTATGATAAGGCAGCATCAATACCTGCTTTTAGTGAACGAAGTTTTATCATCAGCAATACCTGGTAATCCATATTAAAAATTAAACAACCACAGTATGACAACAACAAATGTTTCTGCCGCGAAGCCTTCGAAGGCTTTAAATATTATCCTCTGGATCTGCCAGATCATTCTCGCAGGTGCCTTTGGTATGGCTGGAGTATCAAAAACCTTTTCACCCATTCGTGATCTTGCCGCGCAACTGGGCTGGCCAGGAGATATTCCACCAGCACTTGTTCGTTTCATTGGCGTATCTGAATTTGCAGCGGCTGTTGGTTTGTTGTTGCCATCACTGCTACGAATTAAACCTCGGCTGACGGTGTGGGCCGCAATAGGATTGGTTACCGTCATGACGCTAGCCTTGATCTTCCATATCAGCCGTGGCGAGATGTTCGCTATTCCCATTAATCTAGGCTTTGGATTGCTCGCAGCGTTTGTGGCATGGGGAAGAAGTAAGAAAGCAGTCATTGAAGCACGATAAAATTAAAAAAATGAAACTTGTAATTTTTGGTTCTTCGGGGCCAGCAGGTATAATGACGTTAACGAAGGCGTTGAAAGAAGGTCACCAGGTAATTGCCTATGCGCGTAATCCGTCAAAGATTTCTTATCAACATTCTAACCTCAGTCTTGTTAAAGGCGAATTGTCGAACGCGCAGAGTATTTCTAATGCGATCAAGGGTGCCGATGCAGTGATCAGTTTGTTGGGACCGAAAGGTAAATCAGTGCCCAGCCTGCCGCTCGCACAAGGCACCAGGAATATTATCGAGGCAATGAAAGTTCATGGAGTAAAAAGACTGATCGCAATAGCCACATCAAGTGCGTCAGATCCAAATGATAAATTTCAGTTCGGATTTTCTATGGCAACTTTGATGGTGAAGCTTTTGGTCCGGACTGCCTATGATGAGTTTGTTTCAATTTCAGAGATCATCAGAAAGAGTAGCCTGGACTGGACGATAGTTCGCCTTCCCATGCTTACAGATAAACCGCAGAAGAATAAAATAGCCGCAGATTATCTCGGGTCAGGCAAAGTCAATTTGTTCTGGCTGAATCGCAATGACCTTGCAGACTTTATTATTGAGCAATTGAACGATAAGACGTATCTGAGGAAAGCTCCTGTTGTGAGCAATTAGGCAGGATGCGCAAAATGTACCTGGAGAATGGCCTGTTTTACCAGTAGATTCGTTTACCATCATCAGAGTTAATTATTTTTTTGTCTTCATAGGACAAACTCGTACTGTCACTACTAACCTTTTGGTTACTTCAAGCCACTTATTTCCCAAAGGAAATAAAAGAGCGAAGTTACATCAAATTAATACCGATCATTGGGAACCAGGAATCGAGACTGACGACTAGATCGAATTTAATATATCGTGCGTCCGTCTTCAGAAAGCCACGTCCGGGTACGGTAAGTTTAAGGATCAATGATATGACTGTCTATATTCCAACGGAGACATATTTGTTTTGCTTTTGAATAGCTTATTGAACGATTGCGAGTATTCAAACCCTAAGCTGAACGCGATTTCGCTGACAGATAAATTGGTAGTCGCTAAAATTCCTTTGGCTTTTTCGATCAATTTTTCGTGAATACGCTGTTGTGTATTTTGTCCTGTAACCGTTCTTAGCATGTCGCTGAGGTAACTTGAAGAAACACTTAACTCTTCGGCTAACTTATTCACAGTAGGTAAACTCGTTAATGGATCTTGCGCAAGATACTTCGTTAACATGTTCTCGAACCTGGATAGCAAATCATTGTTTGCCATTTTTCTGGTAATGAATTGTCGGTTATAAAACCGATTACAATAGTTCAAAAGTAGTTCCAGATTGGAGACAATAACATCGGCACTGAAATGATCAATCTTGGATTCATACTCATGTTGAATATTTTTTACCAGACCTTCGATCAATTTTTCTTCTTCATCGGAAAGATGAAGCGCCTCAGTGGTATCATAGGAGAAAAATCCATAAGTTTTGATCGACTTTCCCAAAGGATAATTTCGTATAAGATCAGGATGAAACATTAAAGACCAGCCGTCTTGATCTCTCTCGTTTCCCCGGTCAATGGCGATGACCTGGTTGGGTGCTGAAAAAGTCATCGTGCCCTTATCAAAATCGTAATAGTTCCTGCCGTATTTCATTTGTCCCCGAAAGTTCTTCTTGATGCATACCTGATAAAAGTTCAAGACCAGTCGTTGCATGTCATCTGCATATCCATCTCCCGTATCACAGTGGTTTACCACGGTTACCTGTGTACTTTTTGGTGGTGGTAAAACCAATAAGCGATGAAGTTCTGAAACCGAGTTGATGACTCTGATCGTTTTTTCTATTTTACGCATGATCTTCCATTTTATAGAAGTAACCAGAAAAGCAAAAAGCTCTTCTGGTTACAATTTTAATTAGAGCAAGTCGCTATCTATAGCCGCCTGATACCTCGATGGCCTGGCCAGTGATCGTTGCCGCTTCATCGGATGCCAGGAAAACAGCTATTTTTCCAATATCATCGGGTTTAGCCATGCGGCCCAGGGCACTTCGCTTAATTACCTGTGTGATAACCCCAGATGCTTCAGTGATACCCAGTTTTGATACGCCTTCTGTTAGTACTCCACCAGGCTGTATGGCGTTCACCCTAATGTTCTTTGGCCCCAGCTCCTGTGAAAGTGATATCGTAATCGAATCCACTGCGCCCTTTGAGGCGCCATAAACGATCGAATAAGGATCTGGCCTGGTACTGGCGTACGAACTTATATTGATAATACTTCCACCTTTTTCACCAAAAGACTTTACCGCTTCCTGGGACGTTAACAGTAATCCTAAGACGTTGACATCAAATACACGCCTGTACGAATCTTCTGTCAACCCTTCCAATGGAGCGAATTCATAAATTCCTGCATTATTTACCAATACGTCCAGCCCGCCAAACTTATCTGCAGTTTCTGTGAAAAGACGTTGCACATCTGCTTTTTTCGTCAGGTCACCCTGTATTGAAATTGCAGCGCCACCTTCTTTACTTATTTCTGTTACTACCGCATCAGCCCCATCTTTATCTGATGAATAATTGACGACAACTTTGGCACCCGCAGATCCCATTTCCTTGGCTATCCCGGCACCTATGCCCTTTGATGCACCAGTTACGATGACAACCTTACTCTTCATTCTATTGTTCATTTGATCTATCATTTTGTTCGATCAAATTTCCGATATCATTAAATTATGGAAGTATCCAAACTGAAGCAAGTTGTATCCAAATCAAGTGCCTTCGATGGTTCAATAAATGTAATAATGAATAAGTGACTTTATACGATCATACTGGCGATTGCTTTGACGTCCTAATTATAGGCTACTAACGCATAGCGAACTTGTGATAAATTTATATATCCATCTAGAGCCACTTTTATGGAGAACGAAATTGAAGAGAGTAAGCATCAAATCAATGCAGATCATTCGCTACTAGCTGCTACATATTGACAGAACGGAAAGTTATAGACGCAAAGACCCAAAATCCAAAACTATAATAAGGGTTGTTTGATCTATTTGTTTGTAATCATATGATTATCATCTACTTACCTATACAAAACTTACTAAAGATATTCTCTAAAAGATCATCTGTGGTAATCTGCCCTGTGATCTCACCCAGGTAATGCAGTGACTGACGGATGTCCATCGCAAGGAAGTCGCCTGTAACTCCGGTGGCCATGCCATCAAGCACACGGGTAAGGGAATCGTTGGTTTGAATGAGATTTTGATAATGACGAAGGTTGGTAACGAATACATCGCCTTGCTTTACGGTATTGATGTTAAACAGAGAAAGGATCTTTGCTTTTAACTCTTCGATACCTTTTTTCTGTGAGGCGGAGATCAGTATAAACCCTTCCGCTTCCAGTTGCTTTAATCGTCCGGAATCAATCTTATCTTGTTTGTTGCCCACTTTTAAATAGGGGATACCTAATGAAATCAAATGGTCTTCTTCCGCTTTAATCTCGTCAGCAGTGGTAAGGGCAAGGTCAAAGAGGTAAAGAATCAGTGAAGCTTTCTTCATCCGGTCTCTGGTTCGCTCTACACCTAAAGCTTCAATCACATCTGTTGTCTCGCGAAGGCCTGCTGTATCAATGAATCTAAAGACTACTCCGCCCAGTTCCATCTCGTCCTCAATCACATCGCGTGTCGTTCCGGCAATCTCTGAAACGATGGCTTTCTCTTCGTTGAGAAGTGTGTTAAGCAGGGTGGACTTTCCTGCATTGGGTTTCCCTGCGATCACGGTGGGTACTCCGTTCTTAATGACATTACCCTGATCGAACGATTGGATGAGTGCCTGCAGATAGCCCTGTATTTTTATGATCAGGTTGCGCAGGTCATCACGCTTGGCAAACTCTACATCTTCTTCACCAAAGTCCAGCTCGAGTTCAATAAGAGATGCAAAGTGAATCAGTTCTTCCCGCAAGTGTTGTATCTCTTTGGAGAAGCCGCCACGCATCTGGTTGAGTGCTGCCTGCCGCGCGTTGTCAGTTTCGGCATTGATCAGGTCGGCTACTGCTTCGGCCTGGGCCAAATCGAAACGACCGTTGAGAAAAGCACGTTTGGTGAACTCACCCGGCTCGGCAAGGCGAGCTCCGTTTTTCAACAAGGCTTTGATGATCTCCTTTACTATAACAGGACTTCCATGACAGGATATTTCTACCGCGTTTTCTTTAGTGAATGAATTGGGTTCTTTGAAAAGCGAAACAAGCACTTCATCAATGGCGCGGTCACCATCATGCAAAAGACCAAAGTGAAGCGTATGTGTGGGTTGGCTTTCTAACGGCTTGCCACGAAATACTTTTTGTGTGATAGCAATGCAGTCTTTTCCCGAAAGTCGGATGACCGCAATGGCCGAAAGACCTTGGGCGGTAGCAAGGGCTACGATTGTGTCGTCAATAGAGTACGTCATGGACATGGCTGCAAGTTACACCTGAAAGATGGCTGCGACTATGGAAAATCGGGGGAATAATTCGTCTGTTACAAAGATACGGACTTCCTCGTATAGAGAGTTTTAGGCTGGCTTTATAAATCGAGATTCCTGATCAACAACGGTATAGGGCTATGAGCAGGGGAGAAGCAGGCAGCATAAAGAGCAAAGTAAAGGGGAAGTAAAGTCGGAATAAAGGAGGAGATCGCTATAATCTCCGTATGAAGTTTGGGGAAGTCGGCTTTGGCATGAATGAAAAATCGCCTGTATTATTTACTTAGCTGAAGATAAGTATTACCCAACACGCGAGCAATAGAGTTTAACGTTGAAGATGGATTTTTCACTTTAGTTCTTATCCCTTACAATGAATACGGGAATATTCACCCGGTGTCTCACACTATCTACGGTGGTTCCGAAGATCAGGTCTTTGATCAGGGTATGCCCATGAGCGCCCATGATCAGCAGGTCGGCATCAAAGGATTTTACCATTTCCGGTATTCTTCGTTTCGGGTTACCGAAACCTATCTTCAGGGTCGCTTCAAAGTCCTTTTCTTTCAACTGATTCACATAGTTTTGAAGTGCGGCCCGATCTTCTACGGATTCGAGGTCATCAATATCACTTCCATAGACCATCGCTCCGGCTGTTTCCACCACGTGAAGGAGGACGTACTTTGCATCGTGCCCGCCCTGTGCCAGCGCACTTCGTATGGTAATGGAATCCATGCGTGAAAAATCGATACAGATGGCAATACGATTATAGACCGGCTTGTCAATTTCATCCAGGATCACGGCAGTGCCATGCGGTGCGTTTAATGTTTTCTCTGCCTGCCGTTTATCAATGAGTGGTTTAATTGTAATGTAAGCCAGCAATACAGCTGCAGCGATACAAACCGGAACAGCGGTGATCCAGATGATCCAGCTTTTATCACCGGCCGCTTCCAGCCAGCCAGTAATTTCCTGCATCACCAGTTTTACGTTGAGCGATACAATGATGATAGCGATCACCCAGGCTGTGATTTTAACCCACGGCTTGATTACATAGATGCCCATCTTCCGCTTATCGCTGTTAAAGTGGATAAGCGGAATAATGGCGAAGCCCAATTGCAAACTGAGTACCACCTGGCTGAATACTAATAATGCACCGGTTTCATTTTCTCCGTAAACAAGAATGACAATATAAGCGGGTATGATAGCAATCATTCGTGTAATCAACCTTCGGAGCCAGGGAGCAATGCGCAGGTTGAGATAACCTTCCATGACGATCTGCCCTGCAAGTGTTCCGGTAATGGTTGAGCTTTGCCCGGCAGCAATCAAGGCGATGCCGAAAAGGAGAGGAGCCCAGTGCGTGCCCAGAAGAGGTTCCAAGAAACGATGTGCATCCTGGATATCAGCAATATCGTGCATGCCGGCTTTGAAGAACGTGGAGGCAGCCAAAATCAAAATAGCGGCATTCACAAAGAAGGCAGCATTAAGCGCGATGGCGGAATCGAGGAAGTTGTATTTGATCGAGGCCCAGATTCCTTTTTCGTTACGATCGATCCTGCGGGTTTGTACGAGCGATGAATGGAGGTATAGGTTATGCGGCATCACCGTTGCCCCGATGATCCCGATGGCGATATATAAAGCTTCATCAGAAGGTAAGGAAGGAATAAACCCAACGACTAATTCACCTAAGGCAGGTTTGGCAATAATCATCTCTACCAGGAAAGAACCTCCTATAATCGCCACCAGGCTGATGATGAATAGTTCAATCTTGCGCATCCCATAGCTTTGAAGGAACAGTAGCAGCAATGTATCAAACACGGATAAGGTAACTCCCCAGATCATGGGCAGCCCGAAGATGAGTTGCAGCCCAATGGCCATTCCCAATACTTCGGCAAGGTCGCACGCTGCTATGGCAATCTCGGCCAGCAGCCACAAACAAAAGTTAACTACCGGGTTGTATGTTTTTCGCGATGCCTGGGCCAGATCCAGCTGCCTCACTATCCCCAAACGGGCGCTTAGACTTTGCAGCAGTAAAGCCATCAGGTTAGACATCAGCAATACCCAGATCAGCGTATAGCCGAATTTACTTCCACCGGCTATATCGGTAGCCCAGTTGCCCGGGTCCATATAGCCCACGCTTACGAGGTAAGCAGGACCAAGGAAGGCGAGCACCTTGCGCCATCCTTTACGGTTAGTGGAATCTATCGAAGCGTTTACCTCACTTAATGATTTACGTTCTGCTGCTTCAGCGTTCATATTATTCACTTACCAGAATGTTTTTAGATACTTCTTTTGAAAGAAATGCTTTCGAGGTCTCGATCTGGACTTCCAGCGAACCATCGTATTCTTCTTTGCTGATGATCTTTATTTTTTTGCCGGGATGCGCCCCGATCTTATCGAGGTACTTCAACAGGCTGGAGTCGGAATCTTTTACGGCCATGATCTGTCCATGGTATCCCTGCTTCAATTGATCCAAAGGAACCTGGGGTAAAACTTTCAGCCTGCCTTTACTGTCAGGAATAGGATCTCCATGCGGATCCATTTTAGGAAAGCCAAGGAATTCTTCCAGTTTGTTGATCAGGGGAGTAGAATGAATGTGTTCCAATTGTTCGGCCACCTCATGAACCTCATCCCAGGTGAACCCCAGTTTCTGCACTAAAAAGGTTTCCCAAAGCCGGTGTTTACGGATCACCAATAGCGCTTCCGTTTTCCCTTTGCCGGAGATGTTCACACCATAGTACTTCTCGTAACTGATCATCTGCTTGGCAGAAAGCTTCTTGATCATATCGGTAACGGAGGCGGCCTTCGTATTCATGGCCTCGGCCAGTTCATTCGTCAATACGGCCTTCAGTCCGCCATCAGAAAGATGATAGATTGCCTTGAGATAGTTTTCTTCTGTAAAGCTGAGCATGATGGCACAAAGATATTATTTTTTAGAGTAGTCTAAAAAATAGTTTAGAGGATTTCTTTTTCCAGAACCTGAAGAAGCTTAACCGACTCTTCCTTCCAGGTCACATTTTCCGGGGTGCCCAGGTAGAAGTTTTCGTCCTTCATCTTTTGGAGGATTTCGGAAATGTTGGGTCGATTAAAATCGACTGAGATCGCTGCCTGAATGGGCAGGCTGAGTTCAATCCAGGGCCGATGATTCTGTATCAAAACAGGCAGGCCACAGGCGAGGTATTCATACAGCTTTGTCGGGATGGAATTCTGAGTATGAAGGGAAGGAGGGTAGCAGATAATTCCAAAATCCGATTCCCCGATGGCCCTCATAATCTGATGGTGAGGAACAAGATGATCACCTCCGATCAATTGAATATAGGAGGCATCACCAATCGCTTCTTTGATCCGGTGAAGCGTTTTCAGCTGAGCGCAATAGCCAATGATTTTTAAAGTGATTTCAGGCTCGGACTGATGTAACTGGTGAGTGAGTTGGATGGCCTGAAAAACCCCTGTCGTCTCAGCCAATGTTCCGCTGAAAAGCAACCTTGTAACGTCCGGGTTTTTTGCAGACTTGATAAAGTCCGCAGGTACCATTGCTTTGTTCTCCAGAATGGTGTACCTGGTTGTGAAAAAAGTCATCTCTTTTTCATATCCTTTTTCTGCCAGAAAGAACCAATTAAACAGAGGAGCGTAAAGCTTTTCTTTAACCCGGACCCAAATGGCTAAAACGACTTTTAAAACAGAAGGAAAGGACTTTGTGTGAAGGAGATTACGAAAGTAATTTTCCCGCACGTCATAGATAATTCTGGTACCGAATAAAATTCTGTTTAAGACCGCAACTAACAGTAACTCATGGGAATTTATAATCAGCACTTCAGGTTTTACTTTAAGTGTTTTTTTCAGCACGCTGAACGAAGCAAAGAGTCTTCCAAAACTGATACGTTTGAATTTTTGAAGAGGAAGGAAGGTGGTATTCGGATACTTTATTTCGTGGGTTACCGGATAGCCGATGATGAACAAAGCATACCGCCCGGAATCAGCTAAGGATGCCCCCATTTTTTCAAACATCCGGGTATCATCCAGAGGCTTTAAAACAGAGGCAATAACAATTCGCTTTTGTCCTGGTTTCATTTGGCTTTTACCCATTATCGCGGTTTCTTGCACTTGCTAAAAATAGAGCTAAAAGATGGAACTGAAAGAAAGAATAGAAGAAGCCTGGGTGAACCGCGAATTATTGAAGACCACAGACACACAATGTGCAATCAGAGCGGTAGTCAATCTTCTCGATAAAGGAGAGCTTCGTGTGGCCGAACCCACGTCCAATGGATGGCAGGTAAACGAGTGGGTAAAGAAAGCGGTGATCCTCTATTTTCCTATCCAGCAAATGGAGACCATCGAGGTAGGGCCTTTCGAGTTTCATGATAAAATTGCTTTAAAAAGAAATTATAAAGAACTGGGAGTAAGGGTAGTTCCTCACGCCATTGCCCGCCATGGTTCGTACCTGAGCAAGGGAGTGATTTTGATGCCCAGTTATGTGAACATAGGCGCTTATGTGGATGAAGGAACAATGGTGGACACCTGGGCCACGGTGGGCAGTTGTGCACAGATCGGAAAGAACGTTCACCTTAGCGGAGGCGTAGGTATTGGTGGGGTGCTGGAACCTGTTCAGGCTGCCCCGGTGATTGTTGAAGACAATGTATTTATCGGTTCCCGCTGCATTGTAGTGGAGGGTGTCCGTATCGGAAAAGAGGCGGTACTTGGAGCCAATGTGGTGCTCACCGCCAGCTCAAAAATCATTGACGTAACCGGGCCCGAACCGGTGGAATATAAGAACTATGTACCCGAGCGTTCAGTAGTCATTCCGGGTACATTGCCAAAGAAATTTCCGGCAGGAGAGTTCCAGGTTCCATGCGCTTTGATCATCGGTACGCGCAAAGAAAGTACCGATAAAAAGACTTCTCTGAACGATGCATTAAGAGAAAATAATGTTTCTGTTTAGTCTTGGCACAGGCTTTGTCAATACCTGGTAGAACTACTATTTTTAGGATTATGAAGCATGTTTTGATCAGTACTGTTTTGATTGTTCTTTTCAGCAGCTTTTCGTCTGAAAGCCAGAAGGCAACTGTTGTTACCACCCGGGTGACCAGTTTTGGAAAAGGAGAGGAATTGGAGTACAGGGTTAATTTTGGATTCTTTACCGTGGGCAAAGCAACTACCCGCATTGACCAAAAGGTGCATAACATTAACTCACGGCCCTGTTATAAAATTGATGCATGGGGAGAAACCAGCTCATGGATTTCCTGGGTAACCCGCGTGAAGGACAACTGGGGTGGCTACCTCGATACGACTAATCTGATTCCCCATGTGGGCTATCGCAAAATAGAGGAAGGCCGTTATAGAAAAACGGAAGTCACCACCTATGATCATGTAAAGCATAAGGCCGAGGTGAAAGTGATGAACAAGGAAACCGGGGTATATGGAGCGCCCGAGACGTATGACATTCCTAAAAACGGCCGGGACCTGGTAAGCGGTTTTATGTATTTAAGGGTAGTGGATTTTGCCAAAGTGAAGAAAGGAGATACGGTGACGATCCAGGGTTTTTATGAAGACACTGCCTATAAGCTTATGATCATCTATGAAGGTAAAGAAACCATCCACACTAAAATAGGCAAGATCCCCTGCTACAAATTAGTACCCCTGGTACCAGATAATAAACTTTTCGATGGGGAGAACTCGATCACTGTATGGCTGTCGGAAGATGAGAATAAGATACCGGTGAAGATGCAGGCGAAAATGTTTGTGGGCCATACCGGACTCGAACTGACTTCGTTCAAGGGACTGAGAAACCAGTTAAGGGTTCTTCCTTAATCATATTTGCACATCCTGTGCTCTAAGCTCTGCTTGATTTTTGAAAAAACAGATCTGGAAGGTCGTTCCTTTTCCTTCTTTACTCTTTATGTTGATTTCACCTCCCATGGTTTCAATCTGATTCTTAATCATGAATAGCCCAATGCCTTTGCTCTCCGGATGTTTGTGGAACGTTTTGTGAAGCTTAAATACCTGGTGTCCGTGCTTTTCCAGGTTGATGCCCAATCCATTATCGCTCACTTCAAGCAACAAGTCGGCTCCTTCCTTTGAGGTTTGAAAATGAATAACAGGAGTTTTTTCGGGATGATGGTACTTCAGTGCATTGCTTAACAGGTTCAGCAGAATGCTTTCCAGATAAATATTAGGATAAGAGATGGTGGGTGCTTTGCTGAAGTCATAGGTAACGGAAGCATTGATTTCACCGATATGAGCAATAAGCATATTTCGTACTTTCAGAAAAACCTCCGCAAACACCACTTCCTGTTTTTCTATACTCCTGTTCTGTTTGATTTGAAGTACTTCATTCAACTCATCCAGCGTAGTTAATAATGATCGCCCCGATTGTTTCAACAAGGAAATGAATTGCAGAAAATCTTCTGTTTTGTCTGTGTTCTCCATCAGCTCAATCAACGAATTGATGTTTCCTACCGGTGAGCGAAGGTTGTGCGAAACGATCTGTGTAAATTCTTCCAGCTGTTCATTTTTTCTTCTCAGACTTTGTGCGATGGCCTGAAGTCTCGAATTCTGTTCGCGAATCTGTTCTTCGGCATGTTTGCGACCCGTAATGTCTCTGAACTCAGTGATGCGCATGATCTTTCCTTTGTAGGGAATATTGCTGCCATGAATCTCCATGTGGAACCGGGTGCCGTCTTTTCGCAATCCCTGCGAATCATAAGGAAGCTCGTAGCCCGATTTTATTTTAGTCATCACAAAGTCCCGCTCCTCTTCCGGAAGCAGAAGCATCCCATTCATACTTCTAAGCTCCTTCAGCGAGTATCCCATCAGGCGGGATAATCCCTGGTTGGCATCAATGATTTTTCCCTGATCATGAATGGCGATGCCACCGAAGGAAGCTTCCTGTAAAGTACGGAATCGTTGCTCGCTTTCGCGGAGCGCCTCTTCCACCGCTTTCCGGTCGGTAATGTCCCGGTCAATGGCCAGCATAAATTTTCTGCCATTGATTTCGAATACTCCCGCTGATACTTCCACCGGGAATCTGCTTTTGTCTTTGCGTATATGATTCAGCTCGAACGTAAACCGCTCTCCGTGTACCAGTCGTATAACCCGCTCACCTGTACGTTTAAAATCTTCCGGTGTATCAATGTCGCGAATGTTCAGGGCCAGGAATTCCTCCATGGTATACCCATGCATGCGCGCTGCCGATTCATTGGCGGATATCATTTTACCAAAATCATCGCTGTTTAACCCCATTACGAAAATGGCATCCGGTGAACTTTCGAATAATGTTTTGTTGGTGATTTCTATTTGCTTTTTCTGATCCTCGCTATTTTTTTGCTGGGTAATATCATGAACGGTGCCTGTCATTTTAGACAATTTTCCTTTCTTGTCTTTGATAATGTTTCCTGTGGAATGAAGCCAGTGAATTTCTCCGTTGGGCCAGATCACCCGATGTTCTATTAAATAACTACCCGCCTGTTGCACAGCGTGCTCAATTACTTTCGTTAGCTCCTCACGATCATCGGGGTGAATTTGTTCCATGTATCCTTCGTAAGTTCTTTCCGGGTTCCCCACGGGCAATCCAAAAATGTGATACGTTTCGTTCGACCAGATCACACGATTGGTGTTGAAGTCCCATTCCCATACACCCATTTTGGCTGCCTGCAAAGCCGCAATGATTCCCTCCTGGTTAATAAAATCTTTTTGTCTGGCAGTGTGCTTTGAAGGACTCTTCTTCAATTTCGATTTGACGAGCTTTTTCGGGGATGGAGCTGATTTAGGCTTGGCCATGATGCTTGAAAGTAAGCTAAAATCGTGAAATAAGAACAGTAACTGTTTGTTCTTTTAAGGATTGCGGGTAAATTCCAAACGCTAAACCAAACCCGTATCATTTATGCTTCAGGAATTTAAAAAATTTGTACTACGTGGGAATGTTGTAGATCTGGCAGTGGGTGTTATCATTGGTGGTGCCTTCGGTGCTATTGTCAATTCCCTGGTGGCGGATATCATCACCCCGCTTTTACTTCAGCCCGCACTTAAAGCGGCAGGGGCCGAAGATATCGCAAGCTGGAAACCGGGAGGTTTGCTGATTGGCAAATTCATTGCAGCGGTTATCTCTTTTATCGTTATCGCTTTTGTGCTTTTCCTTATTGTGAAACTGGTGAATTCGACAAAGAAGAAAGAAGCAGTGGCAGCTCCGCCTGCAGTAACTCCACCGGAGGTTGTATTACTAACCGAAATCCGTGACTTGCTTGCTAAAAACAATAAGTAAAATGAAGCGTTACAATTGCAAAGTACAAATTGAAGACACCTCCAATTTGTACTTGGTACCTCGGCAGCAATAGTTTACTACTTACGGAACCGATCTGCTAAAACAAGGTCTTTATTGCCGGGAGTGTATTTGTAAAACCCACTCCCGGATTTTACTCCTTTATGGCCAGCCTGAACCATATTCACCAGCAAAGGGCATGGTGAATATTTAGGATTACCAAATCCATCGTGCAGCACGTTTAATATAGAAAGACAAACATCCAGTCCTATAAAATCAGCAAGTTGCAAAGGTCCCATCGGGTGAGCCATACCCAGCTTCATCACCGTATCTATTTCAGCTACACCCGCTACATTTTCATAAAGTGAACAGATCGCTTCATTAATCATGGGCATGAGAATGCGGTTAGCAATAAAGCCGGGATAATCATTCACTTCCACAGGCACTTTATTCAATGCTCTGGAGAGATTCATAATGGTTTTCGTCACCTCATCGCTGGTGCTGTATCCGCGAATTACTTCCACCAGTTTCATGATGGGTACCGGATTCATAAAATGCATACCAATTACCTTGTCGGGACTTTTAGTAACCGAGGCAATCTTAGTAATAGAGATGGAAGACGTATTGGTGGCGAGAATCGCTTCCGGCAGCGTGCTCTCATCGATTTCCCTGAAGATCTTTAGTTTCAGATCGATGTTTTCGGTGGCGGCTTCAATAATAAGCTGAGCGTTGGCGACTCCCTCTTTCAAAAAGGTGGTAGAACTCAGATTACCCAATGCCGTTTTTCTGACTTCATCCGTAATCGTTCCTTTCTCCACCTGGCGCCCAAGATTTTTCTCTATCGCTGCCAGCCCTTTTTTTAAAGCATCTTCCGAAATATCAATAAGAGAAACTTTGTATCCGTGCTGGGCAAAAACATGAGCGATACCGTTGCCCATAGTACCTGAACCAATGACTGCGATATTTTCCATAAAAAGTGAAAATTAGTGAAGTAAGACAGGATTTACACTTCCTTTAAAATAATAAACCAAATCCTGAAAGGTTGATTTATTCAATAGTGATTTCCTTGGCCAGTTCCACTGCATTGAACCGGATGGACAGACGCCTGGGCTCCTTGTCAATACCACATTCTACACCGGGCTCTAAAAGGTAATAGAAGAACTTCTGATTTCTTTTATACAATTCATTGCGATCCGGCCTGCCCAGCAATTTCACAATCTCCATCTCGTCCAGCGACTTTAGTTTTTCTTTTTGTTGCCGGAGTTGCTCGATGGATTGGCTCCGGTTGTTAAGGCAACCGTTCTTGTCTTCTTTCCAGGCTTTCAGATCAATGCCGTCCAGTGTGGGAAGGGGTTTGCTACAGGCAAAAAGGAATACGAGAAGGAAGGCACTATAAATGATTTGCTTTTGCATTTTTGTTGATTTGATAAAACCAGAAACCGGATATGGCCATGTACCCCACAGCTAATCCATAAAAAAGAAAGTGAGCATGGAATAAATAAGTAATCATCATTACGGCCAGGCCAAACAGAACTATTCTTACCCGCTCCGCCAACCACACCCATTTCTTTTGTTCAAAAAGCACTCCGCAATTCATTACCCACCACGAAATCAAGGCAACAACAATTACTTTTTCGCCCAGATTAAATTGCTGTTCCCGGAAAAGAAAAACAGAAGTGGCTGCAAGGCAAAGCAGGTATTGAAAGAGTACATAATAATTTACCTGAAGGGGAACGGGTGTTTCATATTTCTGATAATTCAGAGCAACAACAGGAGCGGGGCGGTAGCCACCCAGATCATCGGGAAGCCATCCCGGCTTTTTAAACAGGTACCTGATTTTGTCTTTCCATGAAGTGATCATCCTGAACTCACCGATCATGGTATCGTAATGGCTGAAGTTAACCCATACCGCATTCCAGCTGTTAATTGGTTTGGTAATTCCATAGACCGGCTTTTCTTCCTCTTTTTGAAATGTTCCAAACATACGGTCCCAGATGATGAGTGATCCTGCATGATTCTTATCAATGTATTTCGGATTGCGCCCGTGGTGAACACGGTGATGGGAGGGAGTATTGAAAATGTATTCAAACCATCCCATCTTATTAATGGTTTCGGTATGAATCCAAAACTGATATAATGTATTCAGTGCGGAAATGAGAATAAAATCTTTTGTTTCGAACCCTATGAAAGCCAGTGGCAAGTTGAAAGCAAAGGTCCACACTACCTGGAAGGAACTTTGCCGCAGCGCTACTGATAAATTATAGTCCTCACTTTGATGATGTACCACATGTCCACCCCAGAACAGGTTAATCTCATGACTCATGCGATGCGCCCAATAATAGGCGAGGTCGACAAGAAGATAAAGCGCTATCCAATAGATCCAGTTACGTTCCAGCTGAAACAAAGCAAAGCCGGAAAGTAGTTCATAAACGCCAACCCCCAGCACACGCAGGAATAATCCGGAAAGCTGTGAGGTAATGCCGCAGCTTAAATTGGCAATGGCATCCGGAAAACGGTAAAGATTCCGGTGCGAGAGGCGTTCCACTACCAATTCAATGCCGATTAATAAAAAGAAAACAGGAATCGATAAAACAATGGGATTCAGGTTCATAAATTTCTTTTTCTAAAGTGGCCCAGTTGTTTGTAGCCTCTTCCATCACAACCTAAATTGCACCCAAATTTAGCGACATGGCTTTAAAGATGTTCAAGGCGGGGTGGTTTCTTTCTCTTTTAGCGGTGCTTACGGTGTTTATGTTCGTTTATGCTTCTCTTCAGGAAACGGTAGTCATCCAGGAAACGGATAAAATAGTGTCCATTTCCCGGGAAAGCTTCTTTTATGCCATTCTTGGCGTATTGGCATTAATCAATGTGGTGGTATTTATTTTTATGAAATTATATAAAAAAGGCCATGAAGATTTTCTCAGCTGGTTCTTTGGGCTGATTATCGTTATCAACCTGTTCTTTATCATCGCTTTAAACTTTGTTAACCTATACAATAGCAACGAAAAATTTGACTATTCACGCATTGGATTCCTGATTTATGGAAGTGTGGGATTGATCCTGATATGGACTATAGGATGGCCGGTTTATTCCGTTTTTAAAAGATTTTCAAATAAAGCGAGTGTCTGATTATCGGTTTTTTAGATACTGGTTATCAGTTATTTAAATACCAATGTCTCATCTTGTCTGGCAATCTCTTCCGGTGGGCTGCTGCTTGACATCGGGGTAAAAATTACTTTTATTAGAACTGCATTCAGATTTTTTGAACGGATGTTTTCCGGCAACGGAATTTTTTAATCTTTGCGATCCGAAAAAACAGAAGGTTTAGAAAAAACATGGCGAAAGACACAATTGAGTATAATGAGTCGAGCATCAGGTCGCTCGACTGGCGTGAGCACATTCGCATGCGCCCGGGTATGTACATCGGTAAACTGGGAGATGGCTCGGCCAAGGACGATGGTATTTATGTATTGGTAAAAGAAGTAGTCGATAACTGTATCGATGAGCACATGATGGGCTACGGAAAAACCATCGATGTGAAGATCACCGACTCGAAAGTAACGGTGCGCGATTATGGTCGTGGTATTCCATTAGGTAAGGTGGTTGACGTAGTATCCAAGATTAACACTGGGGCAAAATACGACTCCGGGGCTTTTCAAAAGTCAGTGGGCTTGAACGGTGTGGGTACCAAAGCGGTGAATGCACTTTCCAATTATTTTAAAGTGCAGGCTTTCCGCGAAGGAATGTCCAAGATTGCTGAGTTTAAAAAGGGTGTACTCACTAATGATCCCAAGCAATCCAAGTCGGAAGAGAAGAACGGAACCTATGTAGAGTTCGAGCCGGACAATACGATGTTCAAAAACTATCACTTCATTCCCGAATACCTGGACGATCTGATGTGGAACTATGCGTTTCTGAATGCGGGACTTACCATTAATTATAATGGAGCAAAGTTTTATTCCAAAGAAGGTCTTCTTGATTTGCTCAGGCAGAAATCAGATCCGGAAGAAATACGTTACCCGATCATTCACTTCAAAAGTGAAGACATTGAAGTAGCATTGACACACGGCAACCAGTATGGGGAAGAATATTATTCCTTTGTCAATGGTCAGAACACCACACAGGGAGGAACTCACCTTGCTGCTTTCCGCGAAGGGATAGTTCGTGGTGTGCGCGATTTTTATAAGAAGGAATTTGATGCTGCTGATATCCGGGCAAGTATTATTGCTGCGGTGGCAGTACGTGTTCAGGAACCTGTGTTCGAATCGCAGACCAAAACAAAACTTGGTTCGATGACCATGGCTCCCGAAGGACCATCGGTAAAGAATACGGTTGGTGATTATGTAGCGAAGGAGCTTGAGATTTATCTGCATAAAAATGCGATCGTAGCGGATGCGATGCTGAAGCGTATTCTGCAGTCGGAACGTGAGCGTAAGGAAATTGCAGGGATTAAAAAATTGGCCAACGAGCGTGCGAAGAAAGCCAATCTTCATAACCGTAAGCTGCGCGATTGTCGTTTCCATTTCGATGATGAGAAAGGGGAGAAGGGTAAGGAATCGGTAGTGTTTATTACAGAAGGAGATTCTGCTTCAGGATCCATTACTAAGTCAAGAGATGTAGAAAGACAAGCTGTATTCAGTCTTCGCGGTAAGCCATTGAATTGTTTTGGTCTTACCAAGAAAGTGGTTTATGAAAACGAAGAGTTCAATCTGCTGCAGCATGCATTGAATATCGAAGATGGCCTGGACGGACTTCGTTACAATAAAGTGATCATTGCTACGGATGCCGATGTGGACGGAATGCACATTCGCTTGTTGCTGATGACGTTCTTCCTTCAGTTCTTCCCTGACCTGGTAAAGGCAGGACACGTTTATATTTTAGAAACTCCGCTTTTCCGTGTTCGTAATAAGAAAGAAACGATCTACTGCTATAGTGAAGAAGAGAAGCAAGCTGCAGTAAGCAAGTTAGGAAGCAAACCGGAGATCACCCGCTTCAAGGGGTTGGGCGAAATTTCTCCCGATGAATTCGGAACCTTTATCGGTGAAAATATAAAACTTCAGCCTGTGCTGTTGCATAAGGATATGCACCTTGTAAAGATCCTGGAATTTTACATGGGCAAGAATACGCCCACGCGCCAGGAGTTTATCATTGATAACCTCAAAATTGAGATTGATAAGATAGAACCCAAAGAGGTAGCTGAAGAAGTGGAAGAGTAGTCACTTCATAATTAGATAGAATTCAATTATTAATAATAACCTGTCAAAGACGTAAAGTCAATGAGTAAGAAGAAAACAGAAGACGATCATTTAGATAACGATAGCCATAATCATAATGGAGAGGGGAGTGGTGATGTAGTTCACTCCGTTGCCATTGATGGTCTTTATCAAACCTGGTTCCTCGATTACGCCTCGTATGTAATTCTGGAACGTGCAGTGCCGCGTATTGAAGATGGCTTCAAACCGGTGCAGCGAAGAATCATGCATTCGTTAAAGGACATGGATGACGGCCGCTTTAATAAAGTGGCTAACGTGATTGGTAATACCATGCAGTATCATCCGCACGGAGATGCTTCCATTGGTGAAGCCATTGTGAACATCGGACAGAAAGATCTTCTGCTGGATACGCAAGGTAACTGGGGTGATGTGCGCACCGGAGATAGTGCTGCCGCACCACGTTATATTGAAACACGTCTTTCCAAGTTTGCACTGGATGTCGTTTACAATGCACAGACTACTGACTGGCAGTTATCGTATGACGGTCGCAAAAAAGAACCTATTACTTTACCGGTGAAGTTTCCTTTGCTGCTGGCACAAGGTGTAGAAGGTATTGCGGTGGGTCTTTCCACTAAAATACTTCCACATAATTTCATTGAGCTCATCAAAGCATGTATCGATGTATTGAAAGGAAAGAATCCTAAAATCTTCCCTGACTTTCCTACAGGAGGTATTGCCGATTTCACAGAATACGATCAGGGGATCCGTGGAGGAAAGATTAAAGTGCGTGCGCGAATTGAAATTCTGGATAAGAAGACGTTAGCCATCAAGGAGATTCCATTCAGCACCACCACTACTTCATTGATGGAATCCATCGTGAAGGCGAGTGAGAAAGGAAAGATCAAGGTGAAGCAGGTCGTGGATAATACGGCCAAGGATGTAGAGATACAGATCCTGCTGCAGCCCGGTTTATCTCCGGAGATTGCGATAGATGCCCTCTATGCCTTCACGGATTGCGAGATTTCCATTTCGCCAAATGCGTGTGTGATCATTGAAGACAAGCCTCACTTCATGAAAGTGAATGAGATCCTGAAGATCAATACCGATCAGACGGTTCAATTGCTTAAGCAGGAACTTGAAATCAGGAAGGCAGAGTTGATGGAGAAAATTTTATTCTCCTCACTGGAAAAGATCTTCATTGAAAAACGGATTTACCGGAGCATTGAAGATGTAGAAACCTTTGAAGCGGTAATCGAAACAATTGATAAAGGATTAAAGCCATACAAGAAGCAGTTCTATCGTGAAATCACGCGTGATGATATTTTGCGATTGATGGAGATCCGGATCAAGCGTATTTCCAAGTACGATTCATTTAAAGCAGATGAGCAGCTGAAGGATCTTGAAAAGGAGCTGAAAGAAACCATCCATCACCTGAAGAACCTGGTGGATTATGCGATTGCCTATTTCCAGAACTTGTTGAACAAATATGGAAAAGGGCGCGAGCGTAAAACAGAGATCAAGAGCTTCCAGTCGGTAACGGCCAACGAAGTGATTGCCAATAACCAGAAACTATACGTGAACCGTGAAGATGGTTTTGTGGGATGGAGTTTGAAGAAAGATGAGTTCATTACCGATTGTTCCGAGCTGGATGATATTATTGTTATCCGCAAAGACGGTAAAGCATTGATCAGCCGCATTGCAGAAAAGAAATTCATGGGTAAGGACATCATCCATGTAGGTATCTGGAAGAAGGGCGATGAGCGGATGGTATATAACTTAGTGTACAGCGATGGCAAGTCGGGTACGGCCTTTGCCAAACGTTTCGCCATGCCGGCCGTTACGCGCGATAAGGAATATGATCTTACTTCCGGCAATCCTAACAGCAAGCTGCATTACCTCAGCGCCAATCCGAACGGGGAAGCAGAAATCGTGGAAGTAAAACTCAGCCAGGCCAGCACTGCGCGCAAGAAAGTATTTGACTTTGACTTTTCTGAATTGGAAATAAAAGGACGCGGAGTGAAGGGTAATACCATCACCAAGTATCCTGTCCGCAAAGTAGATTTTAAAGAAGCGAGAGGTTCTACCTTAAGTGGCCTGAAGCTTTGGTTTGATCAGGCATCGGGCCGGTTGAATAAAGATGAGCGCGGCAAGTATGTGAATAAGTTTGATGGAGAAGAGCAGATCATTGCCATCACCTCCAGCGGTAATTATAAGATTACGAGCTTTGAGCTGACCAATCGCTACGAACCGGAGAAAACGATTTTGCTGGAGAAATTCAACCCCAGGAAAACCATTTCTGCCATTTATTGGGATGGACCAAGCAAGCAGTATTTCGTGAAGCGTTTCCTGATTGAAACGAATACCGCAGACAAGGATTTCGGATTCATTTCGGAAGGTATCGGCTCACGCCTTGAGCTGGTTACGACATCGGAAACACCTGAGGTGGAAATAGAAGTAATAAAAGGGAAGGGGCAGGATAAGAAAACAGAGCTCGTTAACCTGGAAGAGATTGTTGATGTAAAAGGCTGGAAGGCAGTGGGCAACCGGCTTTCTGATTTCAAGGTCACCAAGGTTAAGCCTTTGGAAGAACCTGAGGATACGACAGCAGAGGATAGTGAAGAAGAAGAGTCAGCTACTGAAACAAAAAGTTCTCAGTCGCAAAAAAAAAAAGAGGAACCCAGTCCCCAGCAAACAATCGGGGAGGACGGTCAGTCAAGTCTCTTCGGGGAGCCAAAAAAACCGGAACCTCAAAGCCAGCAGGCAAACCAAAACCCAAGCCAGCAAAACGAGCAGCTCCAAAAAGCAAAAGCTCAAAAAGCAAGGGAAGCGGAACAAGCAAGCCTCTTCGGGGAGCCAAGCCAAAACCCAAGTCAAAGCCTCAAAAAAGAAAGTGAAGAAGAAGAAATAGAGGAGAAGGATTCAAAGAAGGAAGACGATGATAAAGCCTTTGGGGTAGGCGATACCATTGAGTTGTTATAAGGAGGAATGCCAGAATAGCAGGTAACAAAAAGGGAGCTTCTGACCGGAAGCTCCCTTTTTGTTTGATCCTGAAATCAAAACTTACTTACTTTAAAAACTTATGTGCTTTTTCCACTAATAGGGCACGGTCGGTTGTAATGGTAGGATCGCTGTAAATACGTGAAGACATTTCAGCCACGACACTTTTCTTATATCCCAGTTTCTCAGCGATTTGCTCGCAAAAATGGATTTCACTTTTGAAGACATGGCCATCGCTCTTCATTAACTGGATAAGGTGGTACAGGTTTTCAAACTTTTGATCTTCGGTGAGTGAGGAGAGATCTCCAATAGGCTTGGGAGCTTTTATCATGTTATCCACTTCTTCTTTAGTAAGACCGTTGGCTTTTCCAATCAGGTGGATCACTTTAGATTCTTTCTCTGCTACTTTTGTATCGCTGGCTGCCAGGTTGATCAAAACATTAAGCTGTTCTTTAATCATAAATGAGATTTTATTTTTACGCGAAATTAGACGATATAGTAGCTAAATTTAATTAAAAAACGATTAATTCTTACATCCATTTAAAAAAATGATCTTATGCCGGAACAACACAAGCAACGGTTTTATCTGACACGTGTCTTTCTTACAAATTCGTTTACTATTATGAAAAACCAGTTTCTGATTGTTTTGTTCTGCTTCTTATTCGTAGCTGTGATGGCTCAGGAGTCGGAAGTGAGAGCGGTGGGTACCTTTCGCGGTGTGAAAGTGAGTGAAGCGATCGATGTGTATCTGAAAAAAGGAGAGAAGGAAAGTGTGAAGGTGGTGGCTACCGGAACAAGCCCTTCCAATGTGCTTACCGAAGTATCAGGCAGTTATTTGAAAGTTCACATGAAGGAAGGCAATTACCGAAACAGAACGGTGAAGGTCTATGTTACGTATGTAAATCTCGATCGGATATCTTCTTCTTCCGCCTCGAATGTCTTCTCCGAGGGAACAATAAAGACCGGTTCGATGGAAATCAATGCCTCCAGTGCAGCCTCTGTGGAGATTAGCCTGGACGCAGAATCGGTTACGGTGGATGTAGCCAGCGCAGGAGATGCTACTCTGGAGGGTAAAGCAAAATCATTGTCTGTAGAGGCAAGCAGTGCAGGTTCAGTTGATGCCTATAATTTAGAGTGTGAAAATGTAGATGCTTCTGCTTCCAGTGCAGGCAGCGCCAAGATATCAGTAAGTAAAGATCTGAATGCAGAAGCCAGCAGCGGAGGAAGTATTCGTTACAGGGGAAGCCCAAGCAAAACAAACTCTAATGCGAGCAGCGGAGGTTCTGTGAAGAAATCGAATTAGTGATCAGATAAGAAAGACATAAAAAGAAAGCCGGTCAGAAGCCGGCTTTTCTTCGTTTATCATCATGGATAAAGGAGAGTGTGACGGTTCTCTCCTCCAGCTTGTTCAATTCAAAATTATCGATGGCCTGATGAAACATCTTTCTGTACGATGTATTTGACTTGAATTGAGGAATCCATTTTTTAGTGTTTCGAATTACGTAGTTGATCATAGCACTACTGGTTTTGTTAAACATATATATGATAAAGACAACCTTCTATAGCCGAGCCCCTATTGTGGAAACTAAAAAATTCAGCTCTATCTGATTCTTACTTTAGAGACGAATGAAGCGTCACTTTATTGCCTTTCTCCTTTTTAAGATAAAAAGCGGGTAAAGCCATTTAAACGCATAATTGGTCAATAAGGTTTACCAATCGTGGCGTAATTGGCCACCGCTAACGATTGTTATTTCCTGCAGACACAAAATATATTCCCTGAGAGCACGGTTATTCATTGAGATATGATGGTGAAGAGAAGATATATTTTTTAAAAAATAGGTCGCAAAAAGACCTACAGTAACCAAAAAAATATATTTTTGGATCAAACTTGATTCAAACCACAACCACTATGGCCCACCTAAGATTTGAAGCACTTAAAAAATTAAATGAACGTTCTCCTGTTTTTGTTGAAGCTCCAACTAAAAACGCCTCTGCTTTCTTCGGAGAATATGTATTTGGAACAGAGCAAATGCGCGGCACCCTGGCACCTGCCGTGTTTAAGAAAGTAAACCAGGCAATCAAAAATCACGAAAAAATTGATGAAGTAACGGCTGATGCGGTTGCTTCGGCAGCTAAGAGCTGGGCCATGGCTAAGGGAGCCACCCACTTTACACACTGGTTTCAGCCGATGACCGGTGGTACAGCTGAGAAGCACGATGCGTTCTTCGATGCACTTGCCGGTATTGAAAAATTCAAAGGAAGTGAGTTGGTTCAGCAGGAACCAGATGCTTCTTCTTTCCCAAGTGGTGGTATCCGCAGCACTTTCGAAGCGCGTGGATATACAGCATGGGATCCCACCTCGCCCATGTTTCTTTATGGCAAAACATTAACGATACCTACTATTTTTGTTTCCTATACCGGAGAAACACTGGATACCAAATCTCCTTTGCTGAAAGCATTGAAGGCAGTAGATCTGGCTGCTACTAAAGTATGTCAGCTTTTTGATAAGGACATTCAGCATGTTACCGCTTCATTAGGCTCGGAACAGGAATATTTTGTTGTTGACAGAGCGTTGTTCAATGCCCGTCCTGATCTGGTGATGGCTGGTCGTTCAGTATATGGTCATGCACCGGCTCGCGGTCAGCAGCTGGAAGATCATTATTTCGGATCGATTCCTTCGCGTGTGTATGATTTCATGAAGGATTTTGAAATTGAAGCCTGGAAGCTGGGCATCCCTGTTCGTACACGTCACAATGAAGTGGCTCCAAGCCAGTTTGAAGTGGCTCCTCTATTTGAAGAAGTAAACGTAGCGAACGATCACAATCAGCTGCTGATGGATCTGATGAATCGTGTTGGTGAAAAGCATGAGCTGAAAATCCTTTTCCATGAAAAACCTTTTGCCGGTTTGAATGGTAGTGGTAAGCATAATAACTGGTCACTGATTACTGATACGGGTGTTAACCTGTATCAACCGACCAGCAGCGCCCGCGATAATTTAATGTTCCTCACCTTCTTCGTTACTACGGTGAAGGCGGTACATGAATATGCCGACCTGCTACGCGCAAGTATTGCTACTTCGGCCAATGACTTCCGTCTTGGTGCGAACGAAGCACCTCCGGCCATCATGTCTGTGTTCCTGGGATCCCAGATGAGTGCCGTGTTGGATGAGTTAGAGAAGAAGGGGAATGTGAAGATCGAAAAAGGAGATAACATGTATATGAAATTAGGTATCGATCAGATCCCTGAAATCATATTGGATGCTACGGATCGTAACCGTACTTCTCCTTTTGCCTTTACCGGAAACAAGTTTGAATTCCGTGCGGTAGGTGGAAGCGATAACTGTGCTACCCCGATGACTGCTCTTAATCTTATAGTTGCTGAGCAATTGGAGCAATTCAATGCCGCTGTTGAGAAAGAAGTAGAGAAGGGAACAGAGAAACGTTTGGCCATCGTTAACATCCTACGTGCCTATATTAAAGAATCCCGAAACATTCGCTTTGAAGGTGACGGATATTCGGAAGAATGGGTGAAAGAAGCAGCGAAACGTAAATTAGGTAACGTAAAAAATACACCACGTGCTCTGGATGCATACCTGACCAAGAAATCATTGGATTTATTTGGCAAGCACGGTGTGATGTCGCACAAGGAAGTAGAGGCACGTAATGAGATCCGCCTGGAATCATACATCAAGCGTGTGCAGATTGAAGCTCGTGTAATGGGTGATCTGGCGATGAATCACATCATCCCTACGGCCATCAACTACCAGACAAAACTGATTGCTAATGCGAACGGTTTGAAAAGCCTGGGTGTAGATAACAAAACCGTGGTGCAGACCATTAAAGAAATCTCCGGTCACATTGATTTGATCAAGAAGAATGTGCGCGCTATGATTGAAGAACGTAAGCGCCTGAACAAGCTTGCGGATACGCATAAGAAAGCACTTGGCTATTGCGATGATATTAAAGAGAAATACTTTGATGTGATTCGTGATTCAGTTGATAAACTTGAATTACTGGTGGACAATGAAGATTGGCCTTTGGTGAAATACAGAGAACTGTTGTTCCTGAGATAGACTTTTCCTAACCTAAACCTGTAAAGGCGGCCCTGTTAGTTCGGGGTCGCCTTTTACATTTATTAACCGGATAATGACCGCAAGCGGAAAGTTTTGAAATCCGTATATTTGTTTTAGTTACTTAAAGGAACAGATATGAGTATCACCATAGCGCATCCACCCCGTACTATCCGGGAAGTTTTTGATAACCTGCCTGAAGGCACCCTGGCTCAATTAATAGAAAATAATTTAGTTATGTCTCCAGCTCCGTTAGATGTCCATCAAAAAGTATTGAGTGATATTTATATTTCGATAGGTGGCTATGTGAAACAAAAGGATGTCGGGCAAACGCGCATGGCGCCTTATGATGTTTATCTGGATGATGAAAATATATTTCAACCCGATATTATTGTTATTCTCAATGAGCATTTGAATCTGATCAAAAGAAAAGGGCTGTATGGTGCTCCTGATATGGTGATCGAAATTCTTTCATCATCGACAGCGAAATACGATCAGGAAAAAAAGAAAGCCATTTATGAGCAATACGGGGTGAAAGAGTATTGGATCGTAGAACCTTTTACAAAGAGGGTTGATGGCTATATACTTATTAATGGTCGTTTTAATTCACTATCACATGAAGAAGGAATAATCAAGTCGGAGCTGCTTCAATCTGAATTCCGGTTCTGAGGAATCATCACTTCTTTACACTGGCTGAATCAGGATGAATAAGCTGAAGTATTGCCTCCTTAATCAGGTAGGGATGAGACCAGGGAACAAAATGATTCATGTCTTCTTTTAATACCAGTTTTACGGTTGTTCCTGTCATCTTCTTTTTGGCAAAGTCAGCATTGCCCGGATCAACCAGCTGATCTGCTCCACCTTGTATAAAAATGACAGGAGCTTTAATGGTAGACCATAAAGGAAGCATCTCCTGCAACTCTGGTTTAAGTTTATAAATTTCATCATTTGAAGCACGTATTCCGCGAGGGATCATCCAGCTGAGAAAAGGTGTAGCTAACGGAGCACGAAACCATTCATGAGGCTCAAGATCAGGATCAATAGAGCCTGCCACGAAAACAAGTCCATCTACCAGCTCGGGATAATCCATAGCCATGCGTGCGATGACTGGCCCGCCTAAGGAATGACCAACCAGTATAATAGGACGTTGATTCTTGTGCGTCTCCAGGATAGGTTTGAGCAATGCCGCCTGTTTCTTCAATGAAGGCTCGGCATTACCAAAATTTGATTCCCCGAAGCCTGGCCTGTCGACAGAAATGAGGTGTGCTTTCTTCAGCAAAGTTGTATCAGCAAGAAAATCGAGGAATGCATCGAGTGAGCCGGGGGAGCCATGAACAAAAATGACAAGAGGAAGACTATCGTCACCCACTTCAATGTAATTCATGAAGCGCTTGCCCTGATAGTAAGAATAAAACGTTCCTTTCTTTTCCTTGTCGGCAAAGAATTGATTGATCTTTTTCTTACTGCTTCTGGTTTGAAATTGTACGCACGAGTCCATCAAAATCACCGCACCTAAAAAAATAAAACAGGTGATGATTGCTGCTCTCCATCTCAACCACCACGTTTTTTTCATGCAGGATTATTGGATGGCAAGGATCTTGTTATACTGTGCTTTATTGTTCAATACCTCGATCGCTTTCTTCACATCATTATCGTACTTGAAGCCGGTTTCTACCGAGCCACGTTCCAGGTAATAGCGGGAAACAATATCTTCTTCCAGCACCATCTTGATCTGATCTTTAAAGGTGAGTAAATCGTGCTTCCGTTTTTCAGATAGCTTGGCGCTCAGCTGATCAAGTTGTGGTTTGAGTTCATTGTAGTAGCGCTCTCTCCTGGCTTCTTCTGTAAGCGTGTTTAATTGTACTTCCGCCAGTGAACGATAGCTGTAGTTTTTGCCCTGCATCCAGGTAACGAACTCCTGGTATTCTGCTTCGGTTAAGCTGAAGTCTTTAGCGCTGGCAATGGCAGGGTGTTTGAAAGCATATTGAGTGGCGAAATCAAAGATGAATCCGTTGAGGTAAAGTACTTGCGTAATAGCGGAGGCATCCGCATTATCTACTTTAATGTCGGGATCAATGCCACCACCATCAAATACCGTTCGGCCCCTGGTAGTTTTGAATGGTTGCTTTACAGAATCCGGAACGGAGATGACACTGCCATCTGCCCTGCGATGAGTATAATCCAGTACCTGAATGCAGCGGCCGGTAGGAGTATAGTACTTTGCTGTGGTGATTTTTACCTGCGAATTATAGGAGAGCGGTCTGCTTAACTGCACCAATCCCTTCCCGAATGATTTCTCTCCGATGATCACGGCACGGTCATAATCCTGTAAAGTGCCCGCTACAATTTCCGAAGCAGATGCGCTGCCACGGTTGATCAGCACGGCAACAGGCATATCCAGGTCGGCAGGAATGTTTAGTGTTTCGTAGGTGATGTTACTGTCCTGTACTTTTCCTTTGGTATCTACTACCTTCTTTCCCTTGGGGATGAAGATGTTACACACGTTCACGGCTTCGAAGAGAAGGCCGCCCGGGTTGCCACGCAAATCGATGATCATGCTTTTCGCTCCCTTTTCCTTTAGTGCGATAACGCCATTCTTCACTTCCTTCCCGGCTTCGGGGGTGAAGTCAGTGAGCTGTACATAGCCCACATCGTTACTCACCATGCCGAAGTACGGCACGTTGTTCATTTTGATCTTCTCTCTTTTGAATTCAATATTGATGGGCTCTGCAACACCTGTTCTTTTTACAGTGAGCTTTACCGGGGTGCCTACCTGCCCGCGCATGAGTTGCTCCGCTTCCATGCGCGATACTTTCGCCAGCTCAATGTCATTCAGCTTCAGTACTTCATCACCGATCTTCAGCCCGTTCTTATAGGCGGGGTATCCTTCATAGAGCATGGTTACTACAGTACGGCTGCCAATTTCACGGGTAAGTGCGCCAATGCCGCCATACTGCCCGGTATTCATGGTGCGGAAATCTTCCACTTCGTCTTCGGGAATATAATTGGTATAGGGGTCCAGCGAATTCAGCATGGCATCAATCCCCGTGCGAACGAGCTGATTGGGATTCACGTCATCCACATACAGCGCGTTTACTTCCTTGAATACGGAAGCGAAGATGTCCAGATTCTTGGCTATTTCGAAATAGCGCTCGGCAGGAGGAGTGAAGGAAAGTCCGGCAAGCCCGGCCACCACAATCAACAGCACCGCAATTCTTTTCTTCATGGCAAAATGTTATTTCTAAAGATACAAAAACGACAGGATTCAGGTTTTCGCATGCAATATATTCTAAATAATTAAAGGATTAACTCACGCAATTGGAGGCAATATTACGTGGATGGGGATAGGATATTAGTACTCTTTTCCAGTACTTTAAAATCCCACAAAATCCCATTCAATAAAATGAAAACCCTCTCTGCTCTTTTGTTTGCCGGTATGGTACTGCTTGCTGCCTGCTCCAAACCGGATAAATATGAATTGAAAAAAGGCGAAAGCAATGGGTACTCTTACGAGTACGTAACAAACGATCCGCTTAACGTAAGGATCTATACTTTAAAAAATGGCCTCAAAGTCTACCTGAGCCAATATACTGCCGCTCCGCGCATTCAAACCCAGATCGCTGTAAAAGCAGGTGGTAAAAATGATCCCGCAACCAATACCGGGCTGGCGCATTATCTGGAACATATCATGTTTAAGGGTACTGCCGATTTTGGATCGATGGATTGGGCCAGGGAAAGTGTATTGCTGGATAGCATTGAACAGATGTTCACGCACTACGGAACACTTACCGATTCCGTGCAGCGTGCTGATTATTACAAGCTCATCGATAAGGTATCCAATGAAGCAGCGAAGTATGCCATAGCCAACGAGTATGATAAAATGGTGGGAGAAATTGGGGCGCAGGGAACCAATGCATACACTACCGAAGATCGTACCGTGTACATCAACGACATACCTGCTAACCAGGTAGAGAACTGGCTGCAGATTGAAGGCAATCGCTTCAAGAAGATTGTACCACGGCTTTTTCATACGGAACTGGAAGCAGTGTATGAAGAAAAGAACAGGAGCCTCGATAATGATTACTGGAAGGCCTACGAAACATTGTATCAAAACATATTCAGGAAACATCCTTATGGTACACAAACAGTGATAGGTACGATAGATCATTTGAAGAACCCTTCCATAACAGAGATCAAGAATTACTTTACTACTTATTATCGTCCCAATAATGTGGCGATCTGCCTGAGTGGTGATCTGGATTATGATAAGACCATTGCACTGATCGATAAGAACTTTGGCGATTGGGCAACGAACGAACAGCTTCCTCAATGGAACAAAGTACAGGAGGATTCGATTAACAAATCCATCACCCGGGAAGTGTATGGTCCTGATGCGGAATGGATACAGATGGGCTTCCGCTTCGATGGAAAGGGAAGTGAAGACGCAAAGCTGCTTCGTCTTACGGACATGATTCTGGCCAACTCCAAAGCCGGACTGATCGATCTTAACCTGAAGCAGGCGCAAAAAGTGATCGAGCCAGGCAGCTATGTCGACTACCTGAATGATTATTCTATCCATACCTTTTCCGGCCGGCCGCGCGAAGGACAATCGCTGGATGAAGTGAAGAATCTTTTACTGGGACAAATAGAGTTGTTGAAGAAAGGTGAGTTTGAAGACTGGCTGATCGAAGCTACGATCAACGACCTGAAGAAAAGCAATATCAAAAAGTCGCAGCAGAACTGGTCACGGTCGGATGATCTGGTGATGGCCTTTACCAATAACATTCCATGGCAAACTTACATTGCGGAAGTGGATGAACTGAAAAAATATACCAAGGAAGATATCGTGAAGTTTGCCAATGCGCATTATAAAGACAACTATGTAGTTGTGTATAAGCGTAATGGTAAAGATGCCCATGCACAGAAAGTAACCAAGCCGTCCATTACCAAAGTGCCATTGAACAAAGAAAACAAATCTCCCTTTCACGAGAAGATAGCAGCCAACAAAGTTGAAAAATTAAAGCCGGTGTTCCTTGATTATGACAAGGACATCACTAAGCTGAAGATGAACAAAGACGTGGAAGTATTGTACACGCCTAACAAAGAAAATGATTTGTTTACGCTGTACTACCTTTCGGATGTAGGTACCAACAACAACCCCAGGATGAATGTAGCGGTGGAGTACCTGCAATACGTAGGTACGGATGAATTGTCGGCCGAAGATGTACAGAAGGAGTTTTACAAGCTCGGCTGCACATTCAATGTGTTTGCTTCGGAAGATCAGACGTATGTCTACCTCGAAGGATTGAACGAAAACATGGATAAATCGGTGGCTTTGTTTGAAAAACTGCTGGCCAATGCGAAAGCCGATGATACTGCCATGAAGCGCATGATTGATGGCATCTTCAAGAAGCGCGAGGACATTAAAAAAGACAAGAGCGCCATCATGTTCGAAGGATTGATGAACTACGGACTCTATGGCCCCAAGTCAGGCTTTACCAACGTGGTGAGCAATAAAGATCTCAGAGACATTAAGTCAGACGAACTGATTGAGATCATTAAAGACTTTACCAAAACACAACACCGTGTATTGTATTATGGGCCGAAGAAAGATACGGAACTGGTTGCTTCCCTGAATCAGTACCATGTGTTACCGGATCAGCTGAAGCCGGTGCCGCCTCCGGTGGAGTTTAAGATGCAGGATGTGAAGAGCCCTTACGTATACTGGACGGATTACGATATGGTGCAGGAAGAAATTATGTTCCTGTCGAAAGGAAGGGAGTTCAGCGTAGCGCAGATCCCCATGGCGCGTATGTTTAATGAATACTTTGGAGGTGGTATGAGCTCGCCTGTGTTCCAGGAATTGCGAGAAGCACAGGGTCTGGCCTACTCGGCCTTTGCTTACTATGGCTCTGCCGAAAAGCCAACCGACAATGATCTGTTCTATGCGTATATTGGCACACAGGCGGATAAGCAACCTGAAGCGATGAAGGCCATGTTGGAGTTGCTGCAGAAATTTCCAAAATCAGAAAATGGTTTTGAGGTAGCGCAGAAAGCCATCCTGAACCAGATCGAAAGTCAGCGTATCACCAAGACGGGTATCTTGTTCAATTACGAAGCAGCGCGCAAAAAAGGACTGAACTACGATGTACGCAAAGATGTATATGAGAAAGTACAGAAGTACACGCTGGACGATGTAGCGAAGTTCCAGGAAGAGCAACTGAAGAACAATAAGTACAACGTGGTGCTGATTGGTAACAAAGAGAAGATCAACTTCAAGGAGCTGAAGCAATATGGCACCATCAGGCAGCTTACGCTGGATGAATTGTTTGGCTACGAGAAGGTAGAGAAGATTAACCTCGAGAAGAGTCCTAATAATTAGTTAATAGCAGATCGCTTAATCGTGATTGGTAAATGTTTGTCTTATGGAATTACGACTGACATTCAGAGAGCAGGAAATTCGTGACATTTATAATGATTCGTTTGAGATTGAGGAACAACAATTAGATAAGCGAATCAAAGAGCGAAGAAAAGGGTCTTTTGCCTTACTGGGGCTGACGGCCTTTTTCTTTATTCTCACTTACTTTCATTCCGACTGGATTTACTATGGCGTTTTCTTTGCAGTGCTTACGATCCTGTTCAGCGCCTGGACACTGGTGATCAAACAAAAGTACGAGAACAAGATCTTCGAAGAGAAGAACAGTATCGATGAATACCTGGTGAAGTACCGCACCATCGATAGCATGAAATACACGTATGATGATGAAAAGATAAGGTACTTTGAATCCGATCAGCTGAATAAGGAAGTAAACTGGGTGGATATTATTGGCGTGGTGAAGAACGAAAAATGGATCTACGTACGATTTAGAAATCTCGAACACAACATCTGGATACCCCGTGTAACGGTGGAGGAACAGGAGATCGTACTCTTCGAGCAGGTGATTGATGAGAAAATAGTTCGGAATACAGTTTTTGGTCGGGAAGTCGGAAAGACGGGAAGTCCGTAAATCCGAAAGAAGTAAAGGCTTCAGTCTTACGGACTTCCTGTCTTACGACTATTTCCACGCTTTGCGCAGGAAACGGAGCCAGTTACCATGCATTACCTTTTCAATGTCTTGCGGTGTGTAACCTCTTTTGGTCAGAAGTGCCGGAATGATCTGTAGGTCGGCAATGGTCTCGATATCCATCGGGCTTTGCTCTTTGCCAAAGGCGCCATCCAAATCAGAACCAATGCCGATGTGGTTGACATTGCCTGCGATCTGGCAGATGTGATCCATGTGATCGATCAGCTTCTCTAAGTTAACCCCGGCACTTTGGGGTGTAGACTTGCCGCGTTCCCAGTCCGGAGTCAGCATCCATGCATCCATCACACCACCGATTACTGCATCACGGCTGATAAGCTCTTTCAGCTGCTCATCGCTGAACTGACGATTGTGATCCACCAGCGCGCGGCAGTTGTTATGACTGGCCCACACATTTCCACGAAAATGATCCATCGCTTCCCGGAAGCTGTCATCGCACAAGTGTGTGGCATCGAGTATGATGTTGAGTCGCTCCATTTCTTTTAGCAGCGCTCTTCCCGCGGTGCCAATACCACCCGTTGCATTGGTGCCCTGTGCATAACGGCCCGGTCCATAATGACCAGGACCTACTGCACGAAGACCATAGTGGTAAGCACGCTCCAAATGCTGAACGGTAACAATCGAGTCAGCGCCTTCCAGACTTAGTATATACCCGATTTTCTTTTTGATGTCGGTGGACGTGTTCCAGTAGTTAAGATGTTTTTCAAGCTGAACAAGATTAGTGATGGGAGTAAGCTCACCGGCTTCTTCCATGGCCTTGTACCACGCTGCCTGGCCTTGTGTCTGCGCCCATGCCTGCTCCGGAGAATTCCATCCCGGTAAGTGATTATCAGGCGCTACATAGCGGGCTATTTGTGTAGCTACTACGATACCAATATTGCCTTTGCGTAATTCAGGAAAGCAGACTACTCCTTTCTCACGATCAGGCTTGTCGGTCATTCCTTTTTCGCGCTTGCGGATGTCATGTATGGAGGAGCGAAGGTCGCGGTTCCATTCCATGGCATTCATGCTGAGGTCGAGGTGGGCGTCTATGGTGAACATCGGTTTGGAGGGTTGTTGGTTGATACTGGTTACTGGTTGCAAGTTTCAGGTTGAGAGTGTTGATTGCTTTTAGCTGTTGGCCTTCGGTGTTTAAGTATTTATTAGTAGCCAAAAACGAAACAGCTTGCCGCTTTATACATTGATCATTCTGTTTCGTGCCAGTGTGGTCCAGGTGTCCATAGCCAGGTGATCTTCGATGACGCGGATGCGGTCGTGCAGTGCTACAGTGGGGCAGATGTGGTAGGGTACTCCGTATAACACATCGCCTACCTCGTAGGTTTTTCCATCCTCGATCTTTAGTACGAGGTGTTCTTCACTTTGACCAGTGGGTTGAAGGTTGGGCGCGTTCAGAAAAGTGACACGGTTAGGTAACGGATTTTCCGGTGCGATGGACTTGTGGCCGAGATCTACGGTGATGGTATCTGCGGTGGGCTTGGAGATAACACGTGTGATCACGAGCGCGGCAAACAGGTAGGGTTGCTCTTTCAGTGTCTGCTCATAGCCTTTGTCCCAATAGATGTAGGTGCCGGGGCCGCATTCGGCATTCGTTCTTTTGGCATGAATGGGGAAGGTAGGCGTACCGCCAGCAACAATAGTAAGGTCGATCGAATACTTCTCTTTGATCGCTGCATGAAGTGTTTCCACGTTCTTAAATCCTTCCTCACATTTTTGTGTGCGCAGGGTAAGGTCACTATCGCGCAGGTGTCCATCGTAGGCATGCAGGCCAATGATCGCGATTCCTTTTAATGACTGACACTCTTCATAGAGCTTCAATGCCTGCTCCGGTGCAATGCCCGTGCGGTTCATTCCTACATTCAGATCGATGAACAGGGGGATGATGTCCTTCTCTTTTTCGGCTACAGCCGATAGCTGTTTTGCTGTGGCGAGGTTATCCATCAGGCAGGAAAATTTTGTTGACGGATACTTTTTAATCAGCTCAACGAAACGATTTGCCTTTGGGCTCACCGGCTGGTAGGCGAGAAGCACATCGGGCGCGCCCGCCATGGCCAGCATCTCTGCTTCAGCAATGGTAGCGCACTTGAATTTAGTAATGCCGGCTTCCATTAGCATGCGGGTGATTTCGCTGGACTTATGCGTCTTCACATGGGGGCGAAGCCGGTTGACATCATTCACAAAACTTTTCATGATGCGGATGTTTTCTTTTGCCCTCTGCGGATAGACCACGAGGGCAGGAGAATCTACTTCGCTGATGTTATCGATGATGTACCATTCTTTTTGCATGGATTGCTTATTTGTTTGAGCCACGAATGCACGAATGATGTTCTTGCTTTCTTTTGTATCCGTGGCTTGTTGTTTTAAAAAATTACGCCAGTTCGAAGATGGCTTCAATTTCTACGGGTATGTTGTCGGGCAAAGAGCCCATGCCTACGGCACTGCGTACGCCTACTCCGTTGTCTTCGCCCCATACTTTGGCGAAGAGCTCGCTGCAGCCGTTGATGACGAAGGGATGGCGCTCAAATTCGGGCACACAGTTCACCATGCCCAGCACTTTGATTACACGTTTGATCTTATCGAATGAACCGAGGTTCTTCTTCAGCGTGGCCAGTATGGCCAGGCCTACCTGCTGTGCCGCCTGCTTGCCTTCTTCCATGGTGAAGTCGGTGCCGATGCGGCCGATAATGAGCGTACCGTCTTCCTTTACGGTGCCATGCCCGGAGACATAAACGAAGTTGCCGACAATGAGAAAAGGCTTATACACCCCCAATGGTTTGGGAGCAGGTGGTAACGTGAGTCTAAGCTGTGCGAAGTTTTGATCGGGAGTTTGTGCCATAATGCTGAATTAAATTTCAGTGCAAAAGATAGCAATTAGGAATCAGAAAGAAGTCACCATCTCTCTAATTTCATGTCGATGTGTTCAAAATGATTATCCCTCGTTACAAGAGTTAGCTCATGCTGCAAGGATAAAGCAGCAATCCAGATATCATTTTCAGGAATGGGAGTTCCTTTAAATTTTAACTGACTTTTAACAACACCATAGATGCGGGCTGTGTCAATGTCACAACTCACAATGGGCGTAATCCGCGCCAGTTCTTCAATTCTTTTTTTATTCGATTCCTTTTTACCGGATAGTTCAGCACCGTAGAATAGTTCTCCAAGAACAATACTGGGTAGTAAGATAATTCTGGTATGAGACTTTATGTTTTCGACAACTCCATAATCGTTTGCAAACAAACCTATAATGATGTTGGTGTCAAGAAGGAAGTGATTACCATTCATTCTTATCTATGTTTTCACAGCCTGACTTTATGGCATCCGTCATTTCGTGAATAGATTGCTTGTCAATAGCGCCTGCAAACTGAAGAAGATTTTGACTGGCTCTTTCCATGCCAAGTAAAGACTTAATGTATGCCAATGCCTTTTCCTGCTGCTCAGCGGTGAGCTTTTCCATATTCCTCAGGATTTCATTTTCAAAAGCTTTTGACATAAAAAGAAATGTTATCAAAGATATAAAATACTAACGAAATATTATTCCAACAAACTCATCACCGAAAAGAAATGCAGCACACTGCCGCCCAATACGAACAGGTGCCAGATGCTGTGAAAGAAGCGGATACCGTCTTTGATGAAAAAGATTGTGCCCAGCGTGTAGGAAACACCGCCTGCTATCAGCAACAGGAAGCTGGTGAAGGAGATGGCGTGGTACAGTGGTTGGATGGCCAGTAGCACCACCCACCCCATGATCACATAAAGAATGGTGGAAAGTAATTGTTTCTTGCCGGTGTGAAAGGATTTCATCACTACGCCCAGTATGGCGCTGCTCCATACAATGCCGAACAGCGTCCATCCGATCCATCCGTGCAGCGCTACAAGGCAGAAGGGAGTATAGGTTCCGGCTATCAGTAAATAAATGGCCATGTGATCGAACTTGTTGAACAGGTTTTTTGCGCTTTTGTGGGTGAGACTATGGTATAAGGTAGAGGCAGTGTACAGCAAGACCAGTGTAGCGCCAAAGATGGAGAAGCTTACCACGTGCCAGGTTGTTCCTTTGATGGCGGCAAACACGATCAATAAGACCAATGCGGCAATTGCCAGCAATGCGCCCAGGCCGTGGGTGATGGCGTTGGCAATTTCTTCGCGGGTGGTTTGAAAACGTGCAGTCATGTGGCTAAAGATGATGTTGAGTGAATAACGTGTAAAAGGACGGATTAATTTCCGGTTGGAATGAAATATTAATCCTACTGTAAGCTGACGTTTGTTTGGAAGGGTGCAGTTATTGGTTTTCGGTTGCAAGTCTCCAGTTACAAGTTGCAGGTTACAGGTTTCTTGTTAGAGGTATGATGGTGTATGGTTTATGTTGTGCGGACGGCAACCTTTTTCAGTTAAAATACATCTTGTACTAAACGATAACCTGTTATGATTTTATGAAGAACCATGGAATGCTTTTTCTTTTTTGCCTTGCTTTTGTTGGTACGGCAGTCGGCCAGCGATCGGATAAACTTGCAAGGTATTTTGCCGACCCTGTGTTGACGGATTCGCTCTCTACTCTTTTCTTTCCCACCCAATACAATGAGGGTTTTCTCTCTACCAATAAAATTGCCTTATGGGGTAGTTACTATGCCAATATCGTAGTGTATAATTTCCTTACTGACAGCTCTATCCCGCTGTTTGCAGCAGATACATACATTGAAGCCTTCAGGCGACCGGATTATATGCGGATTACTGAAAACACAAAAATTAAGAATATCACTAACAAATGGGTTTTCCTGCTGGTAAAAAGCAAAGATTATAACGACAGTGGTAGAATTGACGGAAATGACCCCTCTATTCTTTATGCTGCAACTACAAAAGGGGAAGGTTTGAGACCTTTGACTAATGAGACTGAGAATGTGGTTTCGTTTGAGTTTTTTGAAAAGCAGGGGTTCGGATTAATTAAAATACAACGTGACTCCGATAAGGATTTTTCATTCAAGAATAATGACGCAGATTTCTACTTCAGAAAAATTGACCTTGAGAATTTAACTCTTGGCAAGCCAATCGAAGCGAAACGTTAAAAACAATAGGAAGATACCAATCACGAGAACATTGACGAGATAGAAAGGTCAGGTTACCGGTTTCGGGTTGCAAGGTAGTGGTCATGTATTTGGCTGGTTTTAGGATAATTGTTTTATGATTTATGTATCCCCTGTTCATCACTGCACTACTATTTGTTAGCACAAAAGGAAATGCTGTTGGGAGGATGGTGCAAAATTTATTTTGTCTTTGAGGGTATGCCACGCTGGGTGAGCTAGGGGACATCAGGGCTTTAACTAGTGACTGAGACGGGTGAGAGATGGATGAGAGGCGGAATAACAGGTGGTAGCGATTAGAAAAAAAGCCAGCCAAGAAACAAAATAAAATAACACCGCGGTATCCCTGAAATCAGGGATTTTTTATGTCGGAGAATAGTGGCAACTTCAATGCACCACTAACCCCACATGCCATGAAATCCCCGCTACTAACTATTGACATCATCTCCATCTACAAAAACAAACTGGGAGATCGTTTGCCGTTGCCTGCCCGCATGGCGCGATGCACTCCCGATACCTATACTGCGATTTTCAAGATCGCTACGGACCTGAGCAGGAAAGGAGGCAAACTCATATTAAGCGACTTGTTCAGAAGTTATGATATGCAGGCGCAATCGCACCAGGATTACATAGCGGGAAGAAAGAAAGCATTTAGTCCGCCACCGGGAGGAAGCTTTCATGAAGCAGGTCGTGGTTTTGATCTTGACCTGAGTGCGATTAAAATTCCGCTGGCCGACTTCTGGACTATTGCTGCGAAGTATGGGGTGGTGCCCATCATCGCGCAGCCCAAAGCAAAGCAGTCGGAGGCGTGGCATTTTGATTGTCGGGGAAGCCATCAACTTGTTTACCGGTATTATGCTGAGGGTAAAGGAAAAAACTTTAAACCCTATACGGCAGCAGCTTCGAGCGCCATTCTTTCTGTTGGTGTAAATGTGGATGCATTCGGTGTCAATCAAAAGCAAGCATTGCTGCAATCCTGTTTGATCCGGTTGGGAAAGACGATTGGTAATATCGATGGACAGATAGGAAAGAATACGCACAAAGCACTGGATGAAGTGGGTATTCCTTTTGATCTTAATAATATCGATGGCATGTTGGTGGAGGCGGAGAACCGGGTGCAGCAGAAGTTTGCTAATGAGTTTGTTGCTCCATTGGTGTGAGGAGTAGTTATCTGGCAATCATTATAATATAAGGATATTCACAGAACGGTCACTGTTAGTGCCTCACCAGAGGATTGATGAAGAGTAGCTTTAGTAGCTAACATGCTCGCCTACTTACAACTGAATTTAATATCTTGGAGGTTTTTCCAATGAAAGAATATCGTTTAGCGAAGGGCTGGGCTATTTTTATTTACATCACCGCACCTCTACTTATCATCGTGTTTGGTGCCCTGCTGGTAATGCCATTTTTCCCAGGTATGGGCGTCAGCCTAGCCGTACTCTGGTTTCTGGGGCCTGTGTCCTTAGGTATGATTGCCTTAATGGTTTATGGATTGGCAGACGCGGTGAAAGGAAAGTTTGTTATCGACACAGACAAGGTATATACTAAAGGTGTGTTTTCTGATTGTGTTTTAAAGTTGGATGAGATCAAGGGCTTCAGATCAGATGAGAAATACATCTTTATCGAATCCAATGTGAAGGGTAAGAAGACGATTAAAATCAGTGTTTACTATAAGCGCACGGATGAAATTATAGCATGGCTTGCTTCCCGCTATCCTGATCTTCATATCCTTAACGCGGAACAGGAAGAGCGAGAGATACTAAGCAACGAGGAGTTTGGCTTTACTACTGAGCAAAGAGAAGAGCAATTGAAGAGAGCCCGCAGGGCAGCAGCAATTTTGAACTGGGCTGGAGGGGTAACCGGTGCATGGGCACTGTTTTGGCCGCGGCCTTATGAGTATATGCTTATTGCCTCCATCTTAATTCTGTTAATAGCCATTGGTATTTTGAAGTTATATAATGGACTGATCCGCATTGATGAGAAAACAGGAAGTGTCTATCCTTCTGTTTTTTGGGCTATAATCGCATCAAGTATGGGATTGTGTTTAAGGGCTTTATTTGATTTCGATATTTTTGATTATTCGAACGTGTGGAAGCCAACGGTTATTATCTGCCTGTTTGTTGTTGGTGCGATGATCGTTGGTAATAAGGAATTTAAATTCAGGCAGCTTAAAGACTATATGGTGGTTTTAACTATTTCGCTCCTTGCATTTGGATACAGTTATGGGTCGGTAGTAATCTTAAACTGCTACTATGATTCATCGGTACCAGAAATGTATTCAGCAAAAATCTTAAGTAAAAGAATGAGTTCCGGAAAGACAACTTCCTATTACTTTAAATTGACTCCGTGGGGCCCCCAAAAGGAAATCGATGAAGTTTCGGTATCAAAAGATCTTTATGGTGAGCTTAATGAAGGTAATGACGTTACTGTTTACCTTAACCAGGGACGATTTGGCGTGCCTTGGTATAGTGTTACCCAATGATGAGTAATGCCCATGAGAAGGTCACGAAGTATGACAAATGACGATTAATTAATTTAGAGTGAATCGATTATTACTATTTACTGTACCTCTGCTGTTGCTGACTTCGTGCAATAAGAAAATAAAGTCAGATCAGTTATCAATAGCGGATAGCACTATCATAAATCCGTACAGTAGAATACCAGACACCGTTGAGTTAAAGAGGGAAAATTTCTTTAACCTTCAAACCTATTTGAATGTGGAGATTAAGGATACTTCTGAAGTAGCTTTGATAAGCGCTAACTGTGCGGTTCTTATTTATCCCTCTGATAAACGGACAGAAGAGATGATAAAAGAATATGGCGAAGACGATTTTCGAGTAATTGCTGATGATAATAACTGGTATCAGAGCGAGGCGATGGCACTCTTAGATTCCCTCCAAATAAAAACGATCTATGTGCATAAGCCCTATATCAAATTCATAGGAAGTCAGCAATCCTGGACATTGAATATGAAACGAAAGGGACTTCCTGCATGGAATATTATTCTTTTTAATGAGGAGAAGATTCCCGAAGTAGTATCGGCTATAGGACTCAGAGATTACTTTAATAGAAAGCAATAGATTGAATCGATAATCATTCAGCATTCAAATACCTGAAGAAATAAGAAGTAGAAACAAGTCAGCAAGAAGCAGGTTGAGCAGGTAAGAGGAGAAACTGAGATTTGCAATAAACGAATATGCCATGCACATTACTTCACAACCTGCTATTCTTTACTTCGGCACCCCGGTAGTACTGGTAAGTACTGTAAATGAAAACGGAACATACAATCTTGCACCTATCTCTTCCGTCTTCTGGCTCGGATGGCGTTGCATTATTGGCATGGGCGCTGCTTCCAAAACAATAGAAAATCTGATACGAACAAAACAGTGTGTACTGAACTTACCTTCGGTGAACGAAGTGGCAGCCGTGGATCGCCTTGCCCTTACTACAGGAGCTGACCCTGTGCCTGAACCCAAGCAACGGAGAGGTTATCGTACAGACACCGATAAATTCGGTATCGCGAAGTTGACTCCCGTAATAGCTGATCAGGTAGAGGCGCCCCGTGTGGCTGAGTGCCCTGTACAGCTGGAGGCAGAAGTGGTAGTGATTCATCCTGTTGCTGAAGAGGATGCCAAAAGCCGGGGACGAATTGTGACTATTGAATTAAAAATAGTGAAGGTGCATCTGGATGAATCGATTCTGTTGGAAGAAGATATGAACCGAATTGACCCGGATAAATGGCGCCCGCTGATCATGAGCTTTCAGAAATTTTATGGTTTGGGCGAGCAGGTGTATTCTTCCACTTTGTCGCAGATTCCTGAATATCTGTATAGATAATTGTATCTTGTAGTATATCTTAATAGTGTCCTTGCGAAAATTAATCCATCGTGAAATAGAAGTCGCTTTCTCAAAGCATTCGCAACCCGTTTGGTTCAGAGTGATGAAATATATCCTTATCATTACTCTTCTTTATTTTTTCTGGGATAGTGAATTCTTTTGGAGTGGTTTCCTCGTTCTGCTGATGTTGTCTTTGCTGTTGCATTTCTGGTACAGGTACAAAACGGCAGGATGGTCGCGGAGCTATGGTTTATGGAAGCATGAAAAAGAGAGATCGGATGAACATGCCGCAATAGAAAATAAAGAAGACGAGACCGTTTGAAAAAAAGGCATATACACTAAGGCAGCTAATTAACCATAGGTATTTTACTGGTGTTGATTCGGACCTATCAATGCTTATTTGCGTGGGTCCACTTTGAAGGCAGGCGATTGAGTTATATCTTGGCTATATGAAATCATTTCCTTTTATCACCGCTCACCAATCCCTGGTGTTATTGCGTGTGTCCACTGCTTTTATTTTTTTGGCTCATGCCATCGTAAGGCTCTTTAATGGAACGATACCACGCTTTGGCGGCTACCTCGATGGCAAAGGTTTGTTTATCGGCACTCCTTTAGTGTGGGCCATTACGATCTTTGAAATTATGGGCGGACTTCTGCTTGCCCTTGGTTATTATTCGAAATGGCTCTCGGCAGCATTTATTGTGATCCTTGTTGTGGGTATTCTTCTTATCCATGCTTCTGCAGGGTGGTTTGTCGGTGAGCATGGATCGGGTGGGAGTGAGTATAGCTTTATTTTGATTATCGCTTTGATTGTTATTGCCGCTACAGATAGAGGAAAAAAATAGCGAGCGGCCCCCGACTTGCGGAAAGAGTATCTTTATAATAATCAGGAGTTCGTTGTATTTCACTTAGCAACTTGTCATAACATTTAGAAATGATTAAGCTATTACGGACCAGTTCCGATCACGAGGATTTTATTGCGCTGGTCAGATTGTTAGATGCCGATCTTGCCAAAAGGGATGGCGAGGAGCATTCCTTTTATGCGCAGTTCAACAAGATTGATAAAATCAACTATGTAGTGGTGGCTTACGAGAAGGAAACGCCATTGGGCTGCGGAGCCATAAAGGAATATGATGCCACGACCATGGAGGTAAAACGAATGTACGTAGTACCCGAAGGAAGGAATAAAGGAATTGCTTCGAAGATCCTTTCTGAATTGGAAAACTGGGCCAGCGAATTATCCTATACAACGTGCGTATTGGAAACAGGTAAACGGCAGCCCGAAGCAATTGCATTGTATCTGAAAAACGGATATAAAGTGATTGCCAATTACGGCCAGTATATGGGAATGGAGAACAGCGTATGTTTCGAAAAGGAAGTAAAGGCAATGAGAAGGACTGATTGAATGGACGCAGCGGATATCATTGCTCAATGGAAGTCGAACAATTCATCGATCGACTGGCGGCCAATGACTCCGGCAGGAAAAAAGCAATGGCTGAAAGCATGCTTGTTCTGGTCTGGCCTTCCAAATCGTACTATTCCGTCTTTCCATTATGTCATCGATGGAAATCAGGTGACCAGCGATCTTGATCTCTATTGCTTATTGGGAGAAGTCTTCTTTGGTTACAGAGGTTATTTCGGTCAGGGTATTGATGGCTTTGATGACTGCTTTTCTGAGATCTATATTTACAATCCTGATGGAGTAGCTGAAGATGGAGCAACTGTGGTAGTAGAGAAAGCATTGAAATTAAAGAGCGTGTTGGACGAGGACTATTTTCAAATTATCGTAGACATTTTTCGGAAACATGGCTTTCATGTTATTTTGGATTAATGAAAGAGATGTTTTTAAAAGCATGGCACGTTTATTTATCTGAATAACCGGAGGGTTTTAGTCGTCTGTGGTAAAAATAAAGTTATTCTTCGTTTTAGTTGTTTTTAGTATTGCCTTGCCGGGAGATATCGTAATTGCCCAGGAGAAAAAGGAGAAAGAAGAGAAAGAAGAAAATGTCTTCCTCCATCCGGACAAGTTCTACAGGAAATTTTTTCCTCATCTCAGAATCAGGCGTAATCCTCCTGACTCACAATACATCCGCTTGTATCAGAACTTTCTATCTGTTGGTGTTCACGTGTTGTCGCCCGTAATCCGCATCGGTATTGACTCAAAGAAAAGCATACCCCCCGGTATTGACCCTTCCCTGAAATTAAGAACCAATATTTCGGATATCGTTGGCTTTTCAGTCGGCTACCGGTTTGTGTCGGCCGGGTTTGCTTACCTGTTGAAATCGGGACTCAACACGCACAACGATTACGCGGCCAGCCATTATCGTACGGCTACCATTAAGTACAGCGGGTCTGCTTTTTCTTTTCAGTTCAAGTATGTCCGGATAAAAGGATTCACGGATGTGAATACATTCAATCGGATAGATCTCTACCAGAAGTACCGGCAAAGACCCGATATGCTTAGTAAGGATTTTCAGTTTGAAGGTATTTATAATCTCAGCTGGAAAAAATATTCCTACATCGCACCGCTTACGTTTGCTCAACGGCAGATTAAAAGCCATGCTGGCTTTCTTTTAAAAGCAGGGATTTATTATAACCAGCTGTCGGGTGATTCTGCATTGATAGGTCATAAGCAACAAATCTATTATGACGACTTCAATGGGGTGAAGATCATCCGTTCCCTGTCACTGCGGCTCGCACCGGGAGTGGGAGGGAACCTTGTCTTTTATAAACAGTTTTATATGTCCCTGGCTGCTTTTACTTCCTTTGATTTTTATAATTATAAATACCTGAAAGCAGCAGATGAAAAGGTACATGCAAGGCAGACAGCTGTTTTTCTGCTGGATGGAAAGGCAAGCTTAGGTTACCAGTCCAGGCGACTGTTTATGGGATTGCGTTACGAAGCGGAACGAAGGATAGGTTCACTACATCACATTCAAACCAATACGATTTATAGTTACACTGGTATTGAGCTGGGGTATCGCTTTAATGCGCCCCATATCATTAAAAAGATCTATAAGAAAACCATGCCTCCCGGGATGTAGATTGTGATCTGCAAATTGTACTTTAGATCAGGGATTAAAATCACCTAATTGACACCTCGATTGACATTTAACTTGTTGAATTAATTAATATGAATTTATCCGCCACTATAAAGAGCAGCCTTCATCATCATGAAGTAGCGGTGCAAACCAACGGAGATTCCCAATCCATTACCATCTCATCGAAGTCAGGCGGATATGGATCTTCTGTTAACGGAGGGGAGTTTCTTCTTTTGGCTTTGGCTACCTGTTTTTGTAACGATATCTATCGCGAGGCCGCTAAACGCAAAATTCAGATTAATGCAGTAGAAGTGGAGTGTACGGGAGTGTTTGGTGCAGAAGGAGAGCCCGGATCTGACTTTCACTATAAAGCAAAGGTAACTTCAACCGCTTCACAGGATGAAATCGAAGAACTGATCAATCATACGGATAGGGTAGCGGAGATTCATGCTACTTTGAGGAAAGGAGTAAGCGTAACCTTAGTAAAATAATGCTATTGGTTAATTGCCTTTTAATCAGATAACAAGGTTAATCAGCAGCACGCCAATCAATCCGCACACCGCAACAATGGTTTCCATCATGGACCAGGAGCGAATGGTCTGCCGGATGCTGAGATTAAAGTATTCTTTGAAGAGCCAGAAGCCGGCATCATTTACATGCGAGAACATGAGGCTTCCTGCACCAATGGCTAGCACCATCAGGTTGGGATTAACATCCTTCCATCCCGGCATGAGCATGAGCGGGGCAATGATCCCTGAAGTGGTAAGACCCGCTACGGTGGCGGAGCCCACACACACACGGATTACGGAAGCCATCAGCCATCCCAATATAAGCGGATGGATGGAGAGCCCGTTTAATAATGCGGCAATGTCCTCACTGGTGCCGCTGTCTTTCAGAATCTGTTTCAGTGCACCTGCTCCACCCATGATTAATAAGATCATTCCTACATCCTTTACGGCATCTCCATAGATGTCCATAATTTTTTTCATGTTCATTCCCTGCCGTAGCCCAAGCGTATAAGTAACTACACATAAGCTGATGATCATTACAATGGCAGGGTTACTGAAAAAGATAATGCCGTTTTTTAAGTCGCCTTCTTCTGTAATGAGGTAGCCCAGAAAAGTAGTAATGGCTAAGAGCAATACAGGCAGCAGGGAAGAGAACATACTGATGCCCAGCCCGGGCCATTGCGCTTCGGGTACGGATACGGACTGAAATGTTTTATTTAGCGGTGTGGCGAGGTTTTTTAACGTCCTGGAAAAAACAAGGCCAGCTAATACAACAGTTGGAAAGCCGATCAGAATTCCATAGTACAAGGTAGTGCCCATATTAGCATGGAGTTGATCTACGAGGCCTGTGGGTGCGGGATGTGGCGGAAGAAAACCGTGCGTTACGGATAAGGCCGCCAGCATAGGCAAGCCGATGTATACTGCAGGGAGCTTGTATTTATAGGCAACTGAAAAGATCAGCGGTACTACCAGCACAAAGCCGACATTATAAAAAAGCGGTATGCCGATGATGAATCCCGTCATCATCAGCGCCCATTGAATGTAGCGTTCACCGAACAGCTTCATCAGCCCGGAGGCAATCTGTTGTGCCGCACCACTATCGGCAGCGAGTTTGCCCAGCATAGCTCCGCAGATCACCACAATCACCAGCGAGGCCAGCATGTCGCCCAGGCCTTTCTCTACAGACGCGGTAATCTTGGCTGGATCCATGCCCAGCAGGAATCCCGCTAAGACAGAAATGATGAGGAAAGCGAGGAATGCATTGATCTTGAACTGGCTGATGAACAGGATAAGAAGGGCAATGCAGAATAGTACAATGAGGATCGACATGTACAGTGCTGTGCTTTAAAACTTGTCGGGGATCTGTACAATGCGTACTACAATTTCATGCGGATCGCCATCTTTATCCAGCAGGTTAAATTTCACCATCGGATTATCGCGCTGGATGTTACTCTCTACGTGGATGATCTCATTCCCCTGCAGGTGCTTCTGAATATCTTTCTGAAGAATATAAAGTGCGTTGGCAAAGTCGACTTCGATGGGACTTGGATTGTAAGCAGGGGTTTTCATTCGTTGTCAGTTATCCGTTATAGTTAATAGTTATTCGTTAATAGTGAAACATCTTAAAATTCTTCGCTTTCTCTGCTCCGGGCAGAAATATTAGGACTTTAACATTTTACTGATCACTCACCATCTTATTAAAGCAGAGGCCCAGGTGAACCCACTGCCAAAAGCGGCTAAACAAATTACGTCATTTTCTTTGATTCTTCCTTCTGCCCAGGCTTCGCTCATTGCAATAGGTATGGATGCGGCTGTCGTATTTCCGTAGCGCATGATGTTGTTATAAACCTTATCATCGTTCAACTCCAGTTTTTCCTGTATGTACTGGCTGATGCGCAGGTTAGCCTGATGCGGCACCAGCAGGTTGATGTCTTCCTTCTTCATGTTATTGGCAGTCAGCGCTTCATTGATTACTTCTATAAAGCGTACAATTGCATGCTTGAATACGAGATTGCCATTCATGTGAACTTTAAAGCCTGTGGTATCCAGAAACTGTTCAGGCTGTCGTTCTTTATGCGGGCGGCTGCTACCGGGATCTTTTACAAAAAGCTCCTCAGCAAAACGTCCGTCCGAATGCAGGTGCGTAGACAGAATGCCGGGCTTATCAGACCGCTGTAAGACAACTGCTCCTGCACCATCGCCAAAGATCACTGCGGTATTTCTTCCGCGGGTGGAAATGTCCAGTGCGGTGGATTGAATTTCAGCTCCGACTACAAGAATCGTTTTATACATCCCGGTCTTGATGAACTGATCGGCAATGGAAAGGGCATAGATAAATCCGGAACAGGCATTCTTCACATCCAGCGCACCAATGCTTTCGAGGCCAAGCTCCCGTTGCAGGAGCACACCGGAACCTGGGAAGTAATAGTCGGAGGTAATGGTAGCGAATACAATGAAGTCCACATCTTTCTCGGTGAGGTTGGCTCTTTTGAGTGCGATGCGGGAAGCCTTGGCGGCCATGTTGGCCACGGTATCCGTTTCGGGATTCATCCACCTTCTTTCCTTAATGCCCGTACGTTCTGTAATCCAGGCATCATTAGTGTCGATAATGGTAGAAAGGTATTCGTTGGTAATAACAGTTTCAGGAACGTGGTGGCCAAGACCTATAATTTTAGAAGAGTGCATCCGATTGAACAATTTAAGGTGCGCTAAGTTAAGGAATTGTTGTGTAATGACTAATAGGTGTTAGGAGTGGGAAATAGTCTGAAAGTTGGGAAGTCCGAAAGACCGGAAGCAATGTTAAAAACAGTGTTTAGACTTTCGGACTCCTCACTTCTTCTTTATTTTTAGGCATTTTGCCTGAACTGATTTTAAACGGAATGGAGTCAAACACTTTTGTGATAGGAGATATACATGGCGGGCTGGCAGCGGTGAAGCAAGTGCTGGAAAGAGCGAAGGTTACCCGCCATGACCAATTGATTTTTTTAGGTGACTATGTAGACGGATGGGGCGAATCGCGCCAGGTGCTGGAGTTTTTAATGGAGCTGCGTGAGCAGCAAGATTGCATTTTTCTAAAAGGCAACCACGACCAATGGTGCGAAGAATGGTTGATGACGGGCAACGTTTCTGAAGTATGCTATGCGCACGGAGGTAAGGCGACCATGATGAGCTATGAAGGTATTGATGAAGCTGCCAGGGAAAAGCACATTGACTTTTTTGGTGAGATGCTTACGTATCACATCGATAGTAAAAAAAGACTGTTTGTTCATGCCGGTTTTGTATCTACGCACGGACCGGAATATGACAACGAAGGCAACCTGCTCTGGGAGCGTACGCTCTGGGAGATGGCCGCAGCCATGGATAAAAACCTGGATAGGAATTCCGTCTTCTTTCCCAAACGATTAAAGTTGTTTGAAGAAATCTATATCGGCCATACACCTACGAGCAACTATGAAATCTACGAACCAATGAATGTGTACAATCTCTGGAACATAGATACCGGTGCTGCTTTCGGAGGAAGCCTCACCATCCTGAACGTCAATACCAAACAATACTGGCAGAGTGACCGGTTGAATACATTGTATCCGAATGAGGTGGGGAGGAGAAGATGATTTAGTACGGAAGTCGGGAAGACCGAAAGTCTGAAAGTCCGGAAGAAGTACTTTGTTTCTTTCTGACTTTCGGTCTTCCCGACTAACCTCTGACTATCTTTTAACGGTTCCCTTCGTATTATCATCCGAATGGCGATCGATCAGTTTATGAAGCGGATCGATGCCTGCTTTGCGGGGTTTATTTTTTACAAGGATCTTAAATTCATTTTCCTTTCTGGTGATCTTATGTTTTTTGAGATAGATAAGACTGTCTTTATCGGCTTTTGTTTTGGTGTATACGCCAATGTCGATCCAGTCGTTCATCGGTATATTCGTTTCTGTACCGGTACTGTCAGCACGCAGTTTTTCGGAAGATACTTTCAGTGTCACTTCGAATTGGTCTTTGCTTACCTCTTTATAGAAAGCAGAGTCCGTTTTGTTTTCGAACAGCGTGATAGTCTCAAACATGTCGTGAATGATGTACTTCAAACTATCCGGAGTAACCTTTCGGATGTGCTTCAACAGATCGGCAGAAGTTGGATAAGGAGCATCTTTGAACCGCCACTCTTCATTGTATCTGCGAAAGGCAGCATTCACGCTGTCTTCACCGATGTAATCCTGCAACGCAAAGAAAATGAGTGAGGCCTTCTGGTAATGAATGTATCCCTGCCCCTCCACAAACTCCAGCGGTTGTTCTTTCTTTCGTTCGAAAGCACGACCACTGAGATAACGGTCCAGTTCATATTTCAAATAACGTTCCATGATCTCGGGAGTGAATTTATGTTTCAGCACCATCAGCGCTGAATACTGCGACATACTTTCTGACAGCATGGCATTGCCCTTTACTCCGGCCTCCATCACCTGGTGGCCCCACCATTGATGTCCCATCTCGTGCGCAGTTACATAGTAGACGTAATCGATGTCTTTGTCCGGATCATCTACTTTGGCAATGAATCCGATCCCTTCAGAGAAAGGAATGGTATTGGCAAACGACTGAGCAAAGGAAGCATAGCGTGGAAATTCCATGATCCGCGCCTGCCGGTACTGATAGGTGTTAAAGTTTTTGGAGTAATAACTCAATGCGTCTTTCATTCCCTGCATCATCTTGTCCAGATTATACTCATGGCCGGGATGATAATAGATTTCCAGGTTTACGTCATTCCACTTGTCGCGCTTTACGGCATAGCGTGCAGAGACGATGGAATAGAAGTTACACATGGGCGCATCCATTTTGTAATGGAAGTATTTGCGGTCGTCTTTCTCCCATTCCTTTTGCAGGTAACCCGGTGCAATAGCGATCTGATCTTTAGCTGTGCTTACTACAATTTCAAAGCGAATGTGGTCGGCATCATCACCGAATAAACTTTGTGCAAGACCGCGGGGGTCAGTGCGCTCCAGCATACGTTCCTTTGGTTTCATCTTTCTTTTCTTGCGTTCATCATCGCTTCCGATCTCAAAGCCTTCATTATATCCGAGGCTCGGAAAATACTGGTTATTGAAAAACGTACCATTGAAGACCACATTGGTATTGCCACCGCCTTGCTGAAACCCTTTTGTAGTGAAAGAGGATTTAAAGCTCATTTTGATACTATCGCCAGCCGCCAGCGGAGTAGCCAGTTCATAAACGAAGTAGCGGAATTCCTCGTGTTTTTCTTTTACTGCAGCTTCTTTATCGAACTTCACATAGTCAATAATCATCTCGTCATCCGGACTGTGCATGATGTGGATGTCTTTGATCGGAGCATTTGTCTTATTCTTCAGCCAATAAAAGCCTTCTGCAATAAAGTCGCGCTCGTACGGATAGATGTCTACTTTAAGATTGGATTCTACAATTTTAGGCTGGGGAAGAAACTCATACTTCTTCAGGGTCTTTTCATACTCTTCCTGCTGGTCTTCCTGGTCATCGGACTTCACAAACTTATTGAGCACCGTAGTATTGTAGTAGATATAAAATCCCGAAAAGAGGAATATGCACAGCGTGGCAATGGCAAAGGTGAGCATTGGTTTGGTGAGGCGAAGCTTGCCTGTTTTCCAGCGCATCTTCATTACCGCTTCGGAGCCGCGCACCGAGAAGACGACTGCAATTGCAAACAGCAGGATGGAAAAGGCAAACCAGTATAATTGAAACCAGGAGAACGGAGTTACATAATGCCCGTACACATTCATGTCAGAGAAGGTGCCGAGACCACCGCTGGCGAAGCGCCACAGGTTATGCTCCAAACCAAGTTGCCCGAGAACCCCACGGATAATAAAGAAGACGATACACAGTGCAAAGCCAAGAAACTTGTTGTTGACCATTACCTGTATAAAAATGGAAAGCAAAGTATAAAGTATAAGGAAGGTAATGGTGCCGGTGTAGAGCGATTTGAAATAGAGGAACAGCTCGAACCTGAAATAGCCGTGTGATGCCTGTATGATCACGCCACAGACAATGAGAACAAACAGCATCACGACATAGATCAAAAGAAGCCCTGCAAACTTGGAAAGTAATCCGATAAAGCTGGGCATCGGCATGGCATCCATGATCAGGTTGAATTTAACATCCCGTTCTTTCCATACCAGCTCGCCTGAATAGAAGATCGCTACGATAATGAAAAACAAATTGAATCCGCCAAGCAGCTCAATCACCGAATAGGTAGTAGGGTAGGAGTGTGTGCCGTACATCTGGTTCATATTAAGCGCACTCACGAAAAGAAACAGCATGCCCACGATGATGATGGCCAGGAACGGAATTTCTTTAATGACCACCCTGAAATAGAAAACCGATAGTTTAATGAATTGCTGAATGTTGGTAGACAGGTTAATGACTTGTTTTGTTACCGGGATAATAATGGAATCCGGCTGAAGTATTCCTTTTTGGGCAGGGACTGCCTTGCGTCTGATAAGGGAGTTGCGTACTACGTTAAACGAAAATCCATAATAGGTTCCGATCAGCGCGGCCACTGCTACACCTAACCAGATCAGCCGGTTGTATAACATTACTCCTTCAAACGGAATGAGCAATGTGTTCTTCTCGGATGGAGTCCAGTATTGGGTGATGTAACTGAATGTATTGTCCCCAAAGGGATCAAGCATAGCCGCCCATTCTTTCGATTCGAGATCACTAAGGAAACTTGTAGCGATACCTGAAAGAACAAGTAAAACAATACCCTGAGTGTAGATAACAATTGTCTTTCTCCCCAACGCGCCACTCATAAAAAAGATTGAACCTATGATAAACAGGTTGCTTAGTGTATAAAACAGGAAGGGTTGAAAGTAGTGCCATGCATTGAAAGGAAGCAGTTCTTTTTCTTTCCAGTCAGTTTGCCAGGGAACGATTTTACCTACATAATAACCACACATTGCTCCCATCCATATTCCACAGAAGATCAGTATCAGAACAACAAATGATCCACCAAAGCGTCCAAGCAAATAATCCATTTTTTTCATGGGTGTGCTAAAGAGTATCGCTTCAGTGTTATGATCAAAATCCCTGACGATAGCAACTCCCATAATGGCTGAAACAATCATTGTCAGCAAATAAGTGAGCGACATAGTAAGCTGTGTAATCACGTAGGGCGAGTTTGGCTTGACCTGGCCAACGGCACCTAAACCGGTTAGCACAGGGCTGGCCACCAGGAAAAAGGCCATGATAAAAATGATGGCGAAATAGATATAGTTGGCTGCCCGGTTCTTGCGGTAACTTAATTCAAAAAGAAAAATTTCTTTCAACATGGCTTAGTCAGTTAATAGTTAAGGGGTAAATGTTAATGGTTGATCGTAGAGGACTATTAACTTTAACTGTTAACGACTACCTGCCGGGAGCCAAAAATGTGAGCAAAATACACATCTTCCAGATCGGCAACCGTGCGTTCAAAGGAAGTATCCGGTGCGTTTTCGCTCAGCACCGAAATCTCCGGTCTTCCGGCAATCAGCCGCTCGGAGATGATGTTGAAATTTTTTCGATATTCTTCCAGCTCCGCTTTGGCGATGCGTTTCTTCCAGACCTTACCTTCCACTTCAGCAATGGCATCGAGCGGGCTGCCTTTATAAAGCACCTGACCTTTATTAATGATGGCCATGTCGGTACACAACTCTTTTACGTCTTCTACAATGTGCGTGGAGAGGATAACGATGGTATTTTCGCCCAGCTCGGAGAGCAGATTTAAAAAGCGGTTGCGCTCTGCGGGATCGAGACCTGCTGTAGGTTCATCCACAATAATCAGCTTGGGATTGGCAAGCAATGCCTGTGCTATACCAAATCGTTGCTTCATTCCACCGGAGTAACCACCAAGGTTCTTTTCGCGTGCAGCCCACAGGTTGGTTTTATGAAGTAACGCCTCCACTACAGCTTTGCGCTCTTTCTTATCCGTGATTCCCTTGAGAACAGCCAGATGATCAAGCAATGTAACCGCATCGATCTTTGGATACACGCCAAACTCCTGCGGCAGGTAGCCTAATGTTTTTCTTACTTCTTCCTTTTGTGTCAATACGTTGATATCGCCCAACGTAATGCTGCCGCTATCCGCTTCCTGCAAGGTGGAAATCGTGCGCATCAGGGAAGACTTACCTGCGCCATTGGGTCCCAGCAATCCAAACATGCCCTGGTTGATGGTAAGCGAAATATCTTTCAATGCCTGTACACCATTGGAATAGGTCTTATTGAGGTCTTTAATGATTAATTGCATAAGGGGTTGAGGGTCTGTTTAAAGTGAGATCCGGTTAATTAATAGCGTGAGCGGTTGTTTTGTTATCATCGAAAAATAAGAAAATCGAAACATTAAAAGGAATAGATATTTTCTTTATTTTAGAACAATGAAGCAAATCCTTCTCCTGGTTTTTGTTTTTGGAGTGGCGCAATCGGTGAATGCCCAGTTCACGGTACGGAATGATTTTGTGATCAACGGTAAAGAGCACAAGATCAAAAATCGTGGAATCACTTTCATCTCTATCAATCTCGACCGGCATTCTAACCTTAACTACCTTATCAACGGCCGTGGAGGGAATACACTGCGCATCGATGTTGCAGCGCTGAGACATCCGGAGAAAAAATATTCGTATGAAGAGATGGCCGAAAAGATTTATGTGCCCAATGTTACCACAGGTATGGTGAGTACAGTACCCTTGTTTTTGTTGCTGGCTCCCAAACAGAAATATTATTCCTTCTTCAGGCCGGGTGATTTATTCAGGCATCCGCTTACCTTCTGATTTATTTCCCTGAAAAAATAATTCCTATCGAAAATTCATATCCGGTAAAGTCGATCTTGGCATCGGAAAAATCAATGGGCAATGTTGTATTTGTTCCGTTAAGAGTGCCTCCTGTGTACGAACCTTTCAAAGGGAATTTGGCCTGTCCTGCCAGGTAATTGGTTTCAAGTGAGATACCAAACTGGCGTGTCACATTAAAGGTAAACTCTGCACCAAAGTGATAGCCATATCCGGGATTGTTTTTATATGTGACTTCGGAGTTGGCCACATCCCAGTTTTGAGCTTTTCGTAAGCCACGATCGAGATTACCATAATTGATCTTCTGGCTGAAACCATAAAAAGCAAAGCCGCCCCCTTTAATATCAAACTCGGTAGTGCGGCCTTTGAACTGAATCACTAACTCGGCAGGAACCAGGATGGTAAAGTTAGGTCCGACAATAGCGTCTTTGGTAGTGAAAGGCATGTCTTTCACATTCAATCCCGACATGCGATAGAGCGATGCCCCTGTTTCGAGGGCGATGTATTTGTTTAAGTCTACTCCTAACCCGCGAATGGAAAACGGACTGATAGGCGTTGAAAAATAACCATTCTTAGGGATGAAATAAGAAAAAGACAATCCCATACTTTGCGCTTTAACAGTCGCTGATGCCAGCACGGTCAGGAAAAGGAATAGTAATTGCTTCATCTATCTTTTGTTATAGTCGGTGAATAATGTCTGCATGTACGCTTCGCCCCGTTTCTTTTCTGTGTCGGAGCCTGCCTGTTTGATGTAACTTTTAAAGTCAAAATCGTAAATGAATTCGTTCCGGGGATCGATATAGCCAAAACCATTATGGAAAACATAAACAGCAAAGGGATTCACATCGCTGGCCATTACGTTTTTTCCGAAAATAAATGGTTCGTTTTTATTTTCAATCTGGGCAAGTAAAGTAGTGGCTATGTCGATCTGGCTGCCAATGGTGTGAATAACGGTATCTTTTTTTGCCAATGCTCCACCTAACAGCAGCAAAGGAATCTGAAAACGTTCTTTTTCTTTCAATTCATTCTGGTCAGGGAAGCGATGACCATGGTCTGCTGTGATCACAATCAGGGTAGTGTTCCACCACGGTTTTGTTTTGGCTTGTTTTATGAATTCACCGAGGCTGTGGTCGGTATAGCTACAGGCATTCAGAAAGAGCGAAGCCTCATCGGTTCCTTTGATGAAAGGGGGATCGGCAGGAACATCAAAAGGTTCATGGCTGCTCAGCGTGAGTATGGTTTTGAAAAACGGAGCGGATGCCGAATCGCATTCGTGGAGTAAGCGATCAAATACAATATGATCATGCACACCCCACTTTGAGTTGTCCTGGTCGCTGGGGAAATCATCATCATCGGTGATGTGACTATAGCCAGCTGTAATGAGGTACGATTCCATATTGGCAAACCCAATATCGCCACCGTAAACAAAGGAAGTATGATATCCGGATTTCTCCAGCTCGCGCGGAAGGAACAACAATGACTGGGTTTTATTAGGATCTTTGATAATGGATGTTCTGGGCTGTGCCGGGTAGCTGCTCAGTATAGCGACAATGCCTTTATCCGTACGGTCTCCGCTGGCATAAAAGTGATCGAAGAGCACACCTTCTTTGACAAGCGCATTGATGTCAGGCGTAATACCTGCTCTTCCTCCCAGCGGCTCTATGATTTTGGAAGTGAAACTTTCGAGAATGATGAGCAATACGTTAGGCTTCTCGAGGTTAATTAATTTTGATGTGACCCCCTGTGTTCGGGTCATCCGGCTTAGCAGCTCAGGAGCCTCTTCCGGAGGATAAAAGTTTTTGGGGTACTGAAGTTTATTGTAGCTGGCAGCGCTTCTGAAAAAATTCCAGACCACATTAATGCCTGAATGATTAGCGAAAGCATTGGTCTTATGAAAGTAAACCACACCGGTATTGAGCGGAGCCACACTGAAGCTGCTGCGAATAGGGATGAATAAAAGACTACTGATTAAAAGCAATATCATTGCCCATCGGAAATGGATGGTTGGTAATTCACCAAAACGGGGATAAAGTTTTTTGTAGAATAGCCAGGCAAATGCTGTAAACAACAAAGTGAAGAGGAGGACTAATTTAATAACCACACCCGCACCCACACTTCCCGCTCCTTCGGAACCCATATACATTAACGGAGTAGTGTCCATCCGAAATCCCCAATGACTGTACAACTCCAGATCGCCCGCTACAATCAATGTGGAGATAAATAATAGAATAAAAGTAATAATCAGCTGTGTGATGCGCAGGCTTTTACCCATCCAGATCACCGATGCCGTAAGAAGTAATCCCGTAAGGATAGACCAGTAGCCGGCCATGGCTGCATCCATGCGCAGGCCGAGCAATAGGATAGTTCCTAATTCCCTGATATTAAGCGCAGAGGATTTATCGAAGTGATAAATTAAAAAAACGATGCGGCTCACTACGAAGTAGATGATCCAGAACAGGTACACCCGTATAAATAAAAGAATGCGATCCTTCATAAAATTGCTGCGAAGATAAGGAAGAAACAGATCGCTTTTTTGATCCCTTGCAGAGGAAGCTTTATTCCATCTTATTGTTCTGTAGATCAGTCTTCTTCCATTTCATGAAAAGAAAAATACAGGAGTGATAAATCAGTACGAACAAGGGAATGGAAAGAAGCAGCCAGGCAGCTATTCCGGCTGCAATAAAAATACCCGACTCTTTAAGCAGGCTCCAGAAGTCGTTTCGGAATAGTGTGGTGAGCTGGTTCTGGGTATAGGCAAAGGGCTTTAATCCAAAGATGAAAATCCCTGCCTGGATGAATGGAAAAATGAGTGCCACCTGCAGTGCGGTAACTAAATAATTGACAAGCTGAAGGATAGGAACATTCAGTCGCAAAAGAAGGGCGGCACCAAGGCAAAGGAGTGTAGTGGTTCCCAGTATCGGGAAAATGCCGATCACTACACCGAGGGCACAGGTTAGGGCCAGCTTTTGAGGTGTGGTGCCCTGTTTCAGCGCTTGTGTAAGGGTATTTAAAATGTGCTTACGGCTTAGCTTCATCATGTCACGCCACGGAATATACGAAGCTTCTCATGGTTGTAGTTTTTCCTTCAGCGTACTTCACTGAATTCAACCGCAGAAGTAATCACTTTGCTATGGAATTCAAAAAAATAGGTATCATTAGAGCCTGATTATATCCGCTCTGCATGAAGTCAACCTGTCTTTTTCTTTTATCATTATTCATCGTGATGATGAGTTGTTCGCCCGGGAAACAACCCGCTGATACGGTTATCCTGGGTGGCAAGATTTACACGTCCGATGACAAGCAGGCCGAAGTGGAGGCCGTAGTTATTAAGGGAGACAGGATTGAATTTGCCGGCAATGAAAAGGAAGCGCGCGAATGGATAGGCGAGAAGACGAAAGTGGTGGACCTGCAGGGAAAAACCATGACATCGGGTTTCATTGAATCGCACGGCCATATCATGGGTTTGGGATACAATGAGCTACAGCTTGATCTGATGGACGTAAAAAGTTTTGAAGAGATCATCGCCAGGGTAAAGGAAGCAGTCGCTAAAGCCGAACCGGGCCAATGGATTGTCGGGCGGGGATGGCATCAGGACAAGTGGGATACCAGGCCGGCCGTAATGATCAAGGGCTTTCCTGTCCATCAGCTGTTAAGTGAAGTCTCTCCCGATAATCCGGTGTTTCTTCGCCATGCGAGCGGACATGCCGGCTTTGCCAATGCGAAGGCGATGCAGCTGGCAGGAGTCAATCAACTCTCCATTGAAAAATTAGGAAAAGAAGTAGGTGAGGGCGGAGAAATTATTCGCGATCAGCTGGGTAATCCTACCGGGCTGTTCAACGAACGTGCACAGGGACTGATTGCGCAACACATTCCTGATAATACAGCAGAGACAGACACCCAGGCGCTGCAGTTAGCAATTGCGGCCTGTTCAAGAAACGGGATCACCAGTTTTCATGATGCCGGTGCCTCGCGTGAGAACATCGATCTGTTTAAGAAATTTAAAGAAGAAGGAAAGCTTGACACCCGGCTTTATGCGATGATCACCGGCTTTGATCGAGCGCTTATTTATGAATGGTTTAAGAAAGGCCCGCTGATCGATTCCGTTGATCATTTACTGACCATCCGTTCCATCAAATTAAATTGTGATGGAGCCCTGGGTTCGAGAGGGGCGTGGTTATTGGAACCCTATACCGACCGTCCTGATTTTTCAGGCATGGCCACCTTACCGATGGATACGGTTTTGAAAACATCGCGCGAAGCTTTGAAGTACGGCTTCCAGGTGTGCTCTCATGCTATCGGTGATCGTGCTAACAGAGAAATACTGGATCGCTATGAAATAGCATTCAAAGAAAATCCCGATCAATCGAAAGATCATCGTTATCGTATCGAGCATGCACAGCATATTCATCCGAGCGACATTCCGCGCTTTGGAAAGTTAGGAGTGATTGCCGCGGTGCAGGCCATCCACATGTCTTCCGACCGGCCATGGGCGATTGATCGCCTCGGTGAGAAACGAATTAAGGAAGGTGCCTATATGTGGCAATCATTGCTGAAGACCGGAGCGAAAGTAATTAATGGTACCGATGTGCCGGTGGAACCGATCAATCCCATCGCCAGCTTCTTTGCTTCCGTTACCCGCCAGACATTAAAAGGTGAACCTGCTGGCGGCTATGAACCGGAAGAGAAGATGACGCGTGCACAGGCTTTGAAATCGTATACCCTGGATGCCGCTTTTGGTGAATTTGAAGAACAGAGCAAGGGCTCTATCGAAGCGGGCAAGCTTGCCGACTTTACTGTATTCTCGAAAGACATTATGACGGTGCCTGATAGTGAGATTTTATCTGCTGAAATAGCAATGACTATTGTGGGGGGTAAAGTGGTTTATAGTAAGAAGTAAAATCTTATGGCCTGTTTTTTATCTGTATTATTTTTTCGCCACGCACCGGGTTCCCGTCTCTCGTGATTCCTTCTGCCACTATGCGATACGTTGCCGGAATACCGGCAGCGAAGAATGAAATGATAGCAGGTGTTTTTTCATCTGTGATGACGGATGGATTCCAGTAAATGGTCGATCGGTAATCTTTTGTTGTGGTCGTGTAATCGGGGGAAATAAATTTTTTAACTGATGCAAAGCCGGTGATCTTTACAGGCTGTAGCTTGGTTTTATCGTATAAGGGCTTCGATGAGGTAACGTTTCCTTTCTTCGTATAGATGGCAATCACACCGTTTCCACCACGAGCGCCATAACTGGCTGCACCTCCCTGTTTGATTACCTCTATCCGGTCAATCAAGTTGACACCAAGTCCTGATATTTGTTCCGCTGCGGTCGGGTCTTCGCCATTCACCGCGATGCCATCAATTAGTATAAGTGGTTCTGTACCGCCTGCAAATTGACCTGGCCCTCCCAGATAGACATAACGGTGCACCATGCCTCCTTTTAGTACTGCGGACACTCTTAATCCTGGGATTTTGCTTTGAAGCGAAGATAGAATATCAAAACTATTTATTTCTCTGAACCAATCCCCTGAAATGGTATAATCGGAAGCCAGATGCGCACCTCTTGACTTGTTAATATTATTATCAATTCGGGTATCGTTTATCGTCACTTCCTCAAGAATATGTGCAGGCAACATATCATACGTGTCGATAGAATGATAGGATACATCTTTTGATTTCTGAATTTTAATCCTGAGGGGTTCGGTTTTAATCACAGGCGGTGATACACGGATCGAGTCAAGGATAGTTATTCCTTCCTTTTTTCTTTTCAGGCTTTTGGCCTCTAAATAAAGTGCTACGGTGTCATACAATTGAAGGTTGGGGAAAAAGAATCTACCATCCTCTTCAGTAATAATCGTAAATGCGTTATCGGAATTTTTTTCGACAAAAGTGAGTTTACCCTGCATTGGCTTTTTCTTACTGCTAAAAAACTGTCCGCTTAACTCTATGCCATATTGAAGTGCATAGTCAGTTTTTTTAATTACCGTATCCGGTAATGATTTTTTTGAAATCGGGTACGAAGATAAAATGGTCACTTCATTTTCTGCCGGTACTGCCTGCTCCAAATCAGTTACCGAGACAGATAAATCGGAAGCAATTGGATAATCATAGAAATCTTTGCTTTCAATTGTAAGCATTATTTTGTCTTGTGTCTCATAATTTTCTTTATCCGTAGTAATGGTGATCCCCTTTATGTCACTTCCAATGATGATTGTTTCAGGTTTACTCACAAATTCATGGTCCTCTAAGATTTTAATGGCTTTTTTAAATATAAGTTGTGAATCAAAATTGAGCATCCAGCGTGTATAAGCACGCAGCTGATAATCGCCTTTCGGAAGCAGATAAGGAAGGGCAAGACTGGCGATGATTTGTCCATTGTTAATTGAAAATATTTTCTTCAGTTTGCTATTGTTAGCGGAGTCCAGTAATTCGATATAAATAACATGACTCAGAGAGTCTTTCAGTACCGGAGCCATATAGTTCATATACCCTTTTATCCAAATCACTTCTTTTTGATAATAGTAGGATTTGTCGGTATGGAGGTAAGGCTTTTCTATCAAATAAGCCAGTGGTGGTAGTTTGGCTTTCTGAGTAATTGGTGACTTGTATTTATTATCTGAGGATGAATAATCGTAAGGTAAAATTTCAGCGATGCGGGCATCGCTCATGGCGCCAAGCACGGTCATGCTGGCCGGATTTAGTACAATACCTTCTTTATTTGAAGTAAGTGTATTGTTCGTTACTTCAATCCAGCTTACAGGGTTAGAAACGTTGGTGTAAATTCTGGATGAAGCTGATTTATTCAGATAATGGACTTCCAAACGGGGAGGAAGAGAAATAGTATACTGGTCTGATTGTTCCAGCTTAGCTATCGTTCCCGTATCATCATAAGCAAAAATTCGTTTATTGACATTGGCAAGAAAGCGGGCATCACGCAGAATTTCCCCGAAGCCTGACCGGTCTTCATAAAGAACAAATCCTTGCTCTTTTACATGATTGCTGATCATGGATTTGAACAGATGCCGGGAAGATCCGGAGTAAGCTTCTTCTCTTTTCTTTTTCCACCAATTGATCAATGTTGTATCCTGTGTTTCTATTTCCTGAAATCGCACACTTCCTCCGATACTGTAATTAGTAGGGCTGACAAGGAAATTCTTAAGCTGATAAAATATACGATACCCTAAACTTAGATTTTCAATAACCAAAGGTGCTTCTGCCTGAGCGGTGAAAATTCCCTTTGCATCTTCATTGAAATCAAGTACTGAAGGGTTGAGAATTCTGCATTGGGAAGCATATTCACTATTTCCAAAGAATAGTTTTTCAAATTTCTTTAAACGACCTGACCATTTATTATCCCTTTTGGCTGTGACGGTAATTTCTTTCAAGACCGTTGTTTTAAGCTTGATCAAAGAAGAAAGCGGAATACTGTCTCTGATTGTGATTTTTGATTGATAGCTCTGGTAGCCAACGCTTGATATAACCAACTCGTGTTGTCCCGGAGGCAGTTTATTCAATTGAAACTCTCCGTTGTTGTTGGTGTAAACTCCTAATGTGGTATAATTGATGTAAACGCTGGCATAGGGGATAGGCTGCAGTGTTTCGAGATCGATTACTCTCCCTTTGATAGTACCTAAGTCCTGCTGTGCAACACAAGGCAACGCTGCTGTCAATTGAAATAAGAATACGATTAAAACCTGCTTTAGCATAGGTCTATGAGGTTCCGCTATAACCTATAGAAATGTACTAATAGTTATCGTAAATAAGAAGTAAAAAGTCGTTAGTGATTCTTGAGTTCACAATGGTTGCCATTGGCTTCTATTTCAATGGTGGTATGCGCTACATTCAGATGCTGCAGTTCATGGCGAACCTTCTGTTTTATTTGCTCTGCCTGTTGAACCGTTTGCTCATCCGTTACCACATGAAGCGTAAGCACATTGTAGAGTCCGTCCATCGTCCACACGCGGAGGTCATGTACGTCTTTCACACCTGCCAATGAAAGTAGTTTTTGCCTGATCGCTGTGATGTCTACGTTTTCAGGCACGCCCTGCAGGATAATGCGAAAGGCAGCTTTCAGATTTCTATAAACATTGAACAGGATAAAGAGGGTGATCAATAAAGAAAGGATCGGGTCAAGTAATGGCACATCAAAAAACAGCATCACAATACTTCCGATTAACACGGCCACCCACCCCAGAATGTCTTCAAGGAAATGGAGGGACACAACACGTTCGTTGATGGACGTTCCTTTTTGCAGTCGCAGCATGGCAATCCCATTTACCGTTACGCCAAGGAGAGCGAATAGAAGCATACCTCTTGCATCAGATGGTTCCGGATGGGCCAGCCTTCCGATAATTTCCTGTAAAACGAAAACCGATCCTACAATAAGGATCATTGAATTGATAAATGCTCCCAGCAACGAAAATCGTTTATATCCATAAGAAAAAGTTTCATCGCGCTGCTGAGCAGACTTCTTTTGAAAGTAATACGACAAGCCAAGTGAAAGACTATCACCAAAGTCATGCAACGAATCGGCAAGGATGGCAACACTATTTGTATATAGTCCTCCCACCAGTTCCAATAAAGCGAAACCGGTGTTGAGCCAGAAAGCAACTTTAATATTGCCCACCGCATGATGATGGTGATGGTCGTGAGAATGCGAGTGATTGTGGCTCATGAAAAACAGCTTTTAGCGAATGCTGTAAATTTAGAGGCCAATGCCATGCAACAGGTTTGCAGTAAGTGTTTTTCTTTTGAGATTTATGGTCAGCTGCTACTTCGTTGCATGATAAATTATGGATAGCATCAATTAGTTCTCCGGAACCTGGTAGATCATGGCGTTGATGTTAATTCCGGCTCCTACAGCTGCAAAGGCGATCAGGTTATTTTTTTTGATGGAATGGCCCTTGATTTCATTCCGGATAATCAGATCATAAAGAGTGGGCACCGTAGCTACTGAACTGTTTCCCAGCCAGGAGATGGTCATGGGCATGAATGATTCACTAAGATGATCCGTCTGGCAAAGTGATTTAAGATTGGCGACAATGGCTTCATCCATTTTATTGTTGGCCTGATGAATAAGAATCTTATCGATTTTAGCCAGCGATACGTTTGCTTTTACCATGCTGGTGTTGATCACTTGCGGAACCAGCCTGAGCGCCTGCTCATAGATCTTGTGTCCTCTCATTTTTAGAAAGAGATTGCTTTCCGCATAATCCGGATTGGATGATTTATCCATGCGCAATGCATAGGCATGTCCATCGGTAAATGTTTCGGTATGATGCGATAGAATGCCTACCGGATTTTCACTTTCACGTACTTCAAGGATTGTTGCACCTGCACCATCGGCATAAATCATACTGTCGCGGTCGTGGGGATCTGAAATACGCGAAAGCGTGTCGGTACCAATAACTAAAACACGTTGCGCATCGCCCGATTTGATATAATAATTAGCCTGTATCATCCCCTGGAGCCAACCGGCACATCCGAAAGGAAGATCATAGGCAACCGTCTTTGGGTTCTTGATGTCAAGGCGTTGCTTGATGCGTGAGGCAAGCGTAGGCACCATATCACTTCTGCGATTGTCTTCTTTGATATCTCCGAAGTTGTGCGCTACAATAATGTAATCAAATGTTTCTTTATCAATGCCCGATGAAAGGAGTGCCTGTTCTGCCGCGAAAAAGCCGATATCAGATGCCACGAGGTCATCGGTTACATAACGTCTTTCTGAAATGCCAGTGATATCTTTGAACTTGCGAATGATTTCTTCATTGGTTTTATCAAGCCTTTTACCGTCCGTTCCGTAAAAGGTATGATTAAGAAAATACTCGTTTGATATTTTGCGTGTCGGAAGATAGCTGCCGCTCCCAGCGATGACGGCATAACGTGATAAACTCATCCTTCAAAGATTCACCCTGCATTACCGAATTACAAATTAATGAAGAAAATAACCGATTTTATTTTTTGAGATTAACGTACCATCGTTAGCCTAATCTTCAAAAAATATCTTCTATCTATTGCTGAAAAAAAGGAATGGAGTAAGTATGCCGTGCAGCGTATTTATTGAGGTAGCTTGAATTTTACAGGTAATACAAAACGGACCTTCATTGCTTTTCCATTCTGCTTTCCGGGTTTCCAGTTTCCTCCCTCCCGAATTAACCGTATTGCTTCCTGATCGCATTCAGTGCTCAGACCCTTTACAACCCGAAAGTCAGTCAGACTTCCGTCTATCTGTACTACAAACTCAATGAAGCATGAACCTTCCAGTTTATCTGCTTTAGCTTTCTCAGGGTATCTAAGGTTTTTAGACAGATAATCAACAAAGGAAGAAAAACCAATTACGGGCTCTGGTTGCTGTTCCACTATAGTAAAGATCCTGTTTTCATCCAACTCCTCGCTAGCAGCTAATAAGGGAGTAATTCCAACGGCTTCATGTCCCGTGAAGAAAGGTTGTCCATCATTAAAAATAAAATGATAGTCGATAGCATCTGCAGAAGTATTCTCCGTCTCATAAAAAATATTTTTCTGTATTTTCTTGTCCGAGGCACGAAGAATTTCAACTTGACCGCGAATGAGCAGACTCACCGCTAGTTTATTCTTGATGACTTCAGCAAGCAATTTATTATTATCGGAAGCGCTTGCATCCTGTTCAATAAGATTCACTCTTTTTGACGTCTTCTTTAGAAACTCGAAAGCACTCACTTCTTTATCCGTGTTAGGTGTATCTCTTTCACTTTCGAATGCCGTTATCAAATCACTTTTTCCAAAAGACAGCGTTGCTCCGGTGGTGGTGTATTTTACTACCTCCTTGTCCTTTAGTGGAATTAATTGGATTGTTGATCGGTGTTGAGCAAGAGTTGATAGTGCGGTGGAAGTGAGGAAGAAAAAGAACAGAATAAATCGCATGGTAAGTAGTTTGGATTAATTCTTTTTTAACGCATCCAATCGCTGTAGTAATGTAGGGTGTGAGTAGTGAAAGAACACATAAGCCGGATGCGGATAAAGATTACTTAAGGAATCTACGGAAAGTTTTTTAAGTGCATTGGCTAAGGCTGTTCCATCAAAAGTTTCCCGCGCATAAGCATCCGCTTCAAATTCATTTTTACGACTGTAGAGACTCATCAATAAGCCGGTGATCCCGGAAATAGGAGAGAAGAGAATACCAAACGCAACCAGATTGAGATGAATGGCCTGCTGGCTTCCGCCCAATGCAAGGGAAAGATTTTTGTTACCGATCATCAGGGACAATACAAACAGAATAAAGAAAATCTGTGTGACAGAGATGATCAGACTCCAGATAATATGCTTCTTTTTGAAATGCCCTACTTCATGCGCAAGTACAGCCACCAGTTCCTCCGTAGTATGATTGTTAATCAACGTATCGTACAATACGATTTTTTTCTTTTTACCTATCCCGGAAAAAAAAGCATTGGCCTTGCTGGAACGTTTGGAACCATCGATCACAAAGATATTGTCGAGCGGGAAGCTTACTTTCCTGGCAAACGATTCGATAGCGGTCTTCAATTCTCCATCCTGCAAAGGGGTAAGCTTATTGTATAACGGAATAATCAGCGAGGAATAAAACATATTGGTGATCACAATGAACAGAGAGGCGATCAAGCCAAACCAGATCCAGAAGCCGGGGCCAATCTGCTGTACAAGATAAATCAGGACGGAGAGCAATGCACCTCCGATTAATGCACCCAATATCAGGTTTTTTAGTTTGTCGAGAATAAAAGTCTTTACGGTTGTTTTATTGAATCCGAATTTCTCTTCAATGACAAATGTAGAATAGAGTTGAAAGGGCAACGTTAGAATATCAGACACGATAGCAATGACTGCAAAGAAGGCGAGTGCTAATACGATCTCATTGGTAAAGAAAGGATGAAGGTATTGATCGATCCATCCAAAGCCGCCAAGCCAAAGCATGGCCAGCGACAGAGCAAAACTGAAAGCCGATGTAATGAAGGAGAACCTGGATTGAACCCGGTGATATTCGATGGACTTCAGGTATTTCTCCTGGTCGTAAAAGGAAGCTACTTCCGGGGGCAGATCTTTCCGGTGATATTTCAGATTGAGATAATCGAGAAACTGATCGAAGAGATAACTGGTAATGGAAATGAAGAGAATGATATACAGAATACTTTGTGGAGTCATTTTGAAAATGATCAGGGCTTAGATTTTAAAGGTAGCGGAAGTTGATTAATTAGGCAATGATAGAGGTATTTCCGGTTACCAGTTTCCGGTTGCAAGTTACTGGTAACAGGGAACCGGTAACTATCTCACCAGCTCGCTGATCGCTGTTTCAGCTTTGGAAAAAGCAAACTGATCAATCGCCTGGGTCATCATGCGCTGGATCTGGTCATTACCCAAATTGCCAATACTTCCTTCGTGGGTATGTTGCACCGTTTTCTCCGGATAGTAGTTTCCTTTTTCGATGTCAAGTCCCACTTGTTTATAGGCATCGCGGAAAGGTGTGCCTTGCAGAACAAGTTTGTTCACTTCCTCCACACTGAACAGAAATTGATATTTATCATCGGCCAGAATGTTTTCCTTAACGCTGATGTTGGAAAGCATTAGTCCTGTCATTTTCAAACACTCTTTCAGCGTCTGGATAGCAGGGAATAGTTTCTCTTTCAAAATCTGAAGGTCGCGATGATAACCGGAAGGAAGATTAGTGGTGATGATCATCAACTCGTTAGGTAATGCCTGCAGGGTGTTGCACTTGGCACGTATCAGCTCAAATACATCCGGATTCTTTTTATGTGGCATAATGCTGGACCCGGTCGTCAGTTCGTCAGGGAAACTGATGAACCCAAAATTCTGGTTGAGAAACAGGCAGGCATCCATCGACAGCTTAGCGAGCGTAGCGGCCACGTTACCCATTGCGGAGGCAACGATACGTTCGGTCTTGCCACGGCCCATCTGCGCGTAGACGACATTGTAGTTCAGATCTTCAAAGCCGAGCAGTTGTGTAGTCATCGTGCGGTTCAATGGAAACGAAGAGCCATAACCTGCTGCTGAGCCCAGCGGATTTTTGTTGGCAATCCGGTAAGCGGATTGCAATGTGATCACGTCATCAACAAGGCTTTCCGCATAGGCGCCAAACCACAAACCAAAAGAAGAAGGCATGGCCAATTGTAAATGCGTATAGCCCGGAAGGAGTTTATCTTTATGCTCTTCGCTTTTAGCGATCAGAAGATCAAACAGACTTTTGATTTGGTTCACTAATTCCTGAATCTCATGACGCAGGTATAATTTAATATCCACCAGCACCTGGTCGTTGCGTGAGCGGCCGCTATGAATTTTTTTGCCAATATCACCCAGGCGTTGCGTAAGAATCGCCTCTACTTGTGAGTGGATGTCTTCCACACCTTCTTCAATTTTGAAATTGCCAGCGAGAATCTGTTTGTAAATGCTTTTTAATTCAATCGATAGTTTCAGGAGCTCCTCTTTCTGAAGCAAGCCAACCGACTCCAGCATTTGAATATGAGCCAGTGAACCAAGCACATCAAACTGAGCCAGGTATACATCCATTTCACCGTCCTTACCTGTAGTAAAATCAGTTACTTCTTTTAATGCTCCTTTATCTTTTTGCCAAATCTTCATAACTCGTTTCCGGTTTCCTGTTCCTTGTTACCTGTTTGAGGGAACTCATTCCAATGTGTTTCTACCCATTGGATGAATTTGTTTATTTTCTTACTTAACAGATCGTAATCTTCTTTTAACTTTTGGTACAACAACGCATCGCCCAGCGATTGAGTCTCGTGTAGAAAATCCAGGTGTACCATTGTTTCGTCACATTCAGCTTGCGAATAGACGAGGTACTTTATGAAGTCTGCTTTATAACGTTTTCTTCCGTAACCTTCTACAATCATTGATGTTACTGACTTCGATGACCTTCTGATCTGGCTTCCTTCTTCATATAGCTCAATCTTAGGAAGTCCCAGAGACGTCTTATGAATCAGCACTGCCAGCCGTTTTGATTCTCTATAAATTTCTAAATCTCGATAACTTTTCATTATGTCAGGTAACTGGCAACCGGTAACTTGTAACTAATCTCCGAGTAAGTTATGTAATTGCGCATACTGCAGCAGCATAATCGTCTTGCCATCTTTAATTTCCCCGCCTTCAATCATGCTCACTGCCTTCTGGAAATCCAGTTCAAGAACATCGATGTCTTCTTCCTCTTCCACACCTCCACCTTCATTGACCTTCATACTTGTTGAATATTCAGCCACGAAAAAGTAAAGGATCTCTGTTACCGATCCGGGAGACATGTACGCTTCAAATATTTTTCTGACAGAAGTAATCTTGTATCCTGTTTCTTCCTCGGTCTCTTTGCGGATGCAATCTTCTGCATTGTCTTTATCAAGAAGACCAGCGCAGGTTTCAATCAGCATCCCTGTAGGATTGCCATTGATAAAAGTAGGAAGACGGAATTGATTGGTCAGTATTACAGTCTTGTTTTCCTTATTGAAGAGCAGAATGGTTGCGCCATTGCCACGATCATAGGCTTCACGATCGTAGGTGACCCACTTCCCGTTTTTCTGAAGGTAATCAAAGGTGATCTTCCTTAAGGTGTACCAGTTATTGGATAAAATCTCTGTCTTCTGGATTTTTACTCTCTCGTTCATAGCAGATGTTTGAGCAGTCCAACGTAAGAGTCGATACCAAGTTCTAATTCTTTGAGATAAATAAATTCGTCAGCGGAATGAGAACGGGCGGAATCACCGGGACCCATTTTTACAGACGGTGCAGGAATAAGCGCCTGATCGGAAGTAGTCGGAGACCCATACATTTTTTTGCCCAGCATTTTTCCAGCTGTCATTAACGGATGATCATTGGAGATTCCCGATGACCGTAATCGTAATGACCTTGGTAGGACTGTACAAGAAACGTTTTCCTTTACTACTTCCAGAACTTCTTCCAGTGTGTATGCATCCGTCACACGAATATCGACAGTGAATTTACATTCGGGGGGAACCTGATTATGTGCCTGGCCCGCATTGATCATGGTCACGGACATCTTTACTTTACCCAATGCATCAGAAGTTTTCGGAAACGAATAATTTCTAAACCATTCGATGTCTTTCAGTGATTCATAGATGGCATTCACACCTTCTTCGCGTGCAGCATGCCCTGCCTTGCCATGGCCGATACAATCAATGACCAATAATCCTTTTTCAGCTATGGCAATAGCTGTTAATGTAGGTTCGCCTACTACGGCACAATCAATCTTCGGCAGGGATGCCCAGATGCTTTCGATGCCATTCACCCCCGAGATCTCTTCTTCTGCAGAAGCAGCAAAGACAAGGTTGTACTTAAGTTTTTGTGAAGAATAGAAATGAAGGAAAGTGGCGATCAGGCAAACTAATGGCCCGCCTGCATCATTGCTTCCCAACCCATACAGTTTTCCCTCTTCTATCGTGGGCAAAAACGGATCACGTGTGTAGCCCGGGTTTGGCTTTACTGTATCGTGATGGGAGTTGAGAAGGAGCGTTGGTTTGGAAACATCAAAGTACTTATTTATTGCCCATACGTTGTTCCCTGTTCGTTCGGTTGGGATCTGATGCTGCTGAAAAAGATCTTCCAGCAAAGCAGCCGTCTTATCTTCTTCGCGACTGAAAGAGGGGATAGCGATCAGCTTCTGAAGAAGATCGAGAGCGATCGGATAAAGTTCAGTGGTATAACTCATTCTCTTTTGGCTCAAACTCCATGCTTCAGGCCGTCAGTTGATAGCTAACAGCTCATTGTTTAATCAACGTTCCTTCTGTTTCTTCTTTTGTATTTTTAATCAGGTCACTTGCTTCACCGATTAATACTTCTTTCACACCGGAGTGGATGGCGGCAAATGAATTTTCCAGTTTAGGCAGAATACCGTCCGCAAAGATTCCCTGCTCCAATCCTTCCTTATAGCTTGATTCCGTCAGTAAACGGATAACGGAGTCTTCCTTGTTTACGTCTTTCAATACGCCTTTCTTTTCAAAGCAGAAGATCAGGCGCACATCGAAGTGTTTACTTAGTGCGACAGAAAGCACAGAAGCAATGGTATCGGCATTGGTGTTCAGTATGGTGCCGTCCGCATAAGTAAGCGGTGCGAAGATGGGGATTACATTTTGTTTCAATAAGAAATACAGCAGGGTAGAATTGACACTATTGGCAGTAATGTCTCCTACAAATCCATAATCGATTTCTTTCACGGGGCGCTTTACGGCTTTGATCATGTTGCCATCGGCACCGGTTACACCCAGTGCATTGCAATTCAGTTGCTGCAGCTGTGCTACGATTTGTTTGTTGATGAGACCGCCATAAACCATGGTCACCAGGTCGCGTGTCGGTGCGTCAGTTATTCTTCGGCCATTCACATAGTTAGACTGAATGCCCAACTGATCCCCGATTTTGGTAGCTACTTTTCCTCCACCGTGTATCAATATCTTAGGCGCCTGTATGGAAGCAAAGTCTTTGAGAAACTGGCTCAATGCCGGTTCATTATCCAGTACATTGCCTCCAATCTTGATGACGTATAGTTTGTTCATATAACGGTTACCAGTTTCCTGTTACCGGTAACTAGTAACCGGTAACATTGATTTAAATCATTTATTCTTAAGTATTTCGCTTAACACAGTCTGCGCAGCCCACACACGATTGGAAGCTTGCTGCGTTACAATGCTGCTTGTTCCATCGAGTATCTCATCGCTAAGTTCTACATTTCTTCGTACCGGCAGGCAATGCATGACTTTGGCGTTGTTGGTCTTCGTCAATTTCTTATTGGTAAGCATCCATTCCGGTTCGTTGCAATAAATTTTGCCGTAATCATCGTAGGTGCTCCAGTTCTTTACATAGACGAAGTCGGCATCTTTCAATGCCTCACTTTGATTTTGTGTGATGGTTGCGCCCGCTGTAAACTGTTTATCCAGCTCATAGTCTTCCGGATGTGTGATCACAAAGTCGGCCTCGCCCCAGGCATTCACCCATTGCGAAAAACTGTTGGCTACACATTGAGGTAAGGCCTTCACATGGGGCGCCCAGGTCAATACGATCTTCGGCTTTCTTTTTTCTTTGAACGTCTCCGTGATAGTAATAATATCGGTAAGGCTTTGCAGCGGATGTAGCGTGGCGCTCTCAAGACTCACTACCGGAATGCCGGCATATTTAATAAATTGTTTAATGTACAATTCACTATAATCGTCTTCTTTGTTCTTCAGCGAAGGAAATGTGCGAATGCCCAGCACATCGAAATACTTTCCTAAGATGGGGGCTGCATCCTTCACGTGCTCAACGGTATTGCCGCTCATGATCGCTTCGTCTTCAAATTCTAATGCCCAGCCTTCCTGGCCTACATTAAATACGATTGACTCCATTCCCAGGTTAGAGGCAGCAATCTGCGTGCTTAACCGTGTGCGCATGCTCGGATTTAGAAACAATAAACCCATGCGTTTGTTGGCACCAAGTGCTTTGTCTTTTAAAGGAGCAGCTTTGTAAGCCAGTGCTTTGCGTACAAGCTCGTTGATATCGTTGGTATCTTTTGCGGAGATAAAATTGGTCATTGCAGTTCTTCGTTCAGTGCGGTAATAAATAAATCAGCTTCTTCTTTAGTCATGGCCAGCGAGGGCAGCAAGCGTATCGTATTGGGCTTGGCTTCACCGGTAAAAATAGAATGTTTGAAAAGTAAATCGGTGCGTACGGTTTTCTTTTCTTCCGGCAGATCAAAACCAATGATCAAACCTCTTCCTCTTACTTCCTTTATAGCGGGGAATTTTGCCAGTTCGGTTAACCAGAAAGAACCAATGCGGGCAGCGTTCTCCATCAGCTTCTCTTTCTCTATTACTTCAAGCACAGCAAGGCCCGCCACACTCGCCAGGTAATTACCTCCAAATGTGGTGCCCAGCATTCCACTCCATGGTTTAATGTCGGGGTGAATGAGTACACCACCGATTGGGAAACCATTGCCCATTCCTTTAGCTGTGGTAATGATATGAGGTTTAATAGCTGCGTGCTGATGCGCAAAGAACTTACCGGTACGTCCATAGCCGCATTGTATTTCATCCAGTATCAGCAACGAGCCGTTCTCTTTGCATTTCTTCTCAATGAATTGAAGGAACGAATCTGAAGGTAGCTGAATGCCGCCCACACCTTGTATGCCTTCGATGATTACGGAAGAAACCGTGTTATCCAGGGCTGCGGTGAACGAGGCCTCATCATTCAGAGGAACAAACACGATATCGTGACCTGCATTGAATGGCGCTACGATTTTAGGATTGTCGGTAGCCGCTACGGCACCGGAAGTGCGCCCGTGAAATGCTTTTTTGAAAGCGATTACTTTTTTCTTTCCGGTAATGAATGAGGCAAGCTTCAATGCGTTTTCATTGGCTTCTGCACCGGAGTTACAAAGGAATAATTGATAATCGGGATATCCCGATATCTGACCCAGCTTCTCTGCAAACTTTTCCTGTATGGGATTCTGAACACTGTTGGAGTAAAAGCCAATCTTGTTCAGCTGATCGGTTAGCGATTTTACATAATGCGGGTGCGAATGACCAATGGAGATCACCGCATGACCACCATAGAGATCAAGGTACTTCTTGCCTGTTTCATCCCAGAGCCAGGAGCCCAGTGCTTTGGCGGGTGTGATGTTGAACAGCGGATATACGTCAAAGAGTTTCATTGCTTGTTACCAGTTTCCTGTTTCCAATTACCGGTAACTTGTAAACCGGCAACAGGAAACTTATTTCTTAATGTTATTAATCTTTTCAAACGAAGTGATAATGCCTTTGATCAGCGCAGAGCTTAATCCCTGGTGTTCCATTTCATTAAGTCCAGCGATGGTACATCCTTCCGGAGTCGTTACTTTATCGATTTCAATTTCAGGGTGCGACTCATTGGTGAGCAGGAGCGAAGCGGCTCCGCGCGCGGTCTGTGCCGCGATAAGTTGTGCTTCTTCGGCATCAAAGCCCATTTGTATGCCACCTTGTGTAGCAGCCCTTATGTAGCGCATAAAGAAGGCAATACCACTTGCCGCCAGCACAGTAGCTGCTTTCATCAGCCGCTCTTCAATAATTAGCGTCATACCTAACCCATCAAATAATCCTTTTACTTCTGCGAGCTGTTTTTCATCCGCATCTTTCGAACAGATACACGTCATCGATTGACCGATGGCAATAGCCGTATTGGGCATAGCGCGTACAATGGGTACTTTCTTTTGCAGATGAGAGGCAATCTCTTCCGTAGAAATACCTGTAATGGTAGATACAAGAATATGCCGATCATGGATGGATGCACTCAGTTCTGCAAGCAATGCAGCTAACTGCTTCGGCTGCACACAAAGAATAATCAACGTAGCCTCTTTGATCGCTGCAGCGTTATCTGTGCTGAGCTGAAAGCCCTCATTTTTCAGATGGTCAATCTTGGCCAGGTGCCTTCGTGTAATGGTAATGTCTGAAGCATTGGCCAGCTTTGCTTTCACAGCGCCCAGCGCAATGGCTGTTCCTAAATTTCCACCACCGATGATTGCGATCTTGTTTGCCATAATTTAAAATGCGGTTGATTTAAGACGAAGGCCGGCTGTTTCTTCAAAGCCAAACAGCAGGTTCATGTTTTGTATGGCTTGTCCGCTGGCACCTTTCAGAAGATTATCCGTAACAGAATGAATAGCCAGTTTACTTCCCACTTTTTCGAGATGGATTAAACATTTGTTGGTATTCACCACCTGCTTGATGTCGACCATGGCGGGAGATACATACGTGAAGGGATGACCTTCATAGCACTTCTTAAACAAGTCATTTGCTTCAGCAAGACTAAGGCTGCTTTCTACCACCGAGGTAACAAAGATGCCACGTGTAAAGTCACCGCGCCAGGGCACAAAGTTGACCGATTCATTGAAGCCGGATTGAAGCGATTTCAATGTCTGGTTGATCTCGCCTAAATGCTGATGAGTTAAAGTCTTATAAGCAGAAATGTTATTCGCTCTCCATGTGAAATGGGTCGTGTCCTGCAGCTTTTGGCCTGCACCGGTTGAGCCGGTAATGCCAGTGGTGTGGACTTCTTTCAGTAAACCGGCTTTCGCCAATGGTAACAACCCCAGCTGAATGGTAGTCGCGAAACAGCCCGGGTTGGCAATGTTATTTGCTTTCTTAATGGTTTCACGCTGAAACTCGGGAAGGCCGTATACAAACTCACGATTGCCCGCTTTATTACCGGCTTTATCCGCCAGACGAAAATCATTGCCAAGGTCAATGATCTTCACCGAAGCAGGAATTGTATTCTCACTCAAAAACTTCTTGCTCTCTCCATGACCAAGGCAAAAGAAGAGTACGTCCACAGGCTGATCAAATGATTCGGTGAACTTCAATTCGGTTTCACCTACCAGATCAGTGTGTGATTCATATACGTACTTGCCTGCCTGACTACGGCTTTGTACAAACACCAGCTCAGCAAAAGGATGATTCAGTAAAAGACGTGTCGTTTCTCCACCTGTATATCCGGCACCCCCTATAATTCCAGCTTTGATTTTAGTTATATTATTCATTAGCCCGTATTCGAAATTCGAAATCCCGAATTTTAAATTATCTATTTCTCTGCTTCTTCCTTCACCTGATGATAAATACTGACCTGGTTTCCGAAGATCTTCGTAAAGCCCTTTACATCATCACCGGTCCAGCCCAGGTTCATCTCCCCGTATTTACCGAATTTGGCCGACATCAGATCATACGATGACTGAATGCCGTTCACCAGGAAACGATAAGGATAAAGTGTAACCGACACTTCACCGGTAACGTGCTGTTGTGAGCTCATGAGAAATGCTTCCATGTCGCGCATGATCGGATCGAGGTACTGCCCTTCATGCAGCCAGTTGCCATAGAACTGCGCCAGCTGATCTTTCCAGCTTAGCTGCCACTTGGTGAGTACGTGTTTCTCCAGCGCATGATGTGCTTTGATGATCACCACAGGAGCAGCAGCTTCAAAGCCGACACGACCTTTGATGCCGATGATCGTGTCCCCCACGTGAATATCACGGCCAATGCCATAAGGGCCTGTTATCTTCTGTAATTCCTGTATAGCTTCGGCAGGATGATTGAACTTCTTTCCATTGACTGAAAGCAGTTCTCCTTTATCAAAACCAAGCTTTACCTCTTCGCTTTCTTTTTTTGTTACCTGTGTGGGCCATGCTTCTTCCGGTAACATCCCCAGCGAATTCAATGTTTCCTTTCCACCTACCGATGTTCCCCACAAACCTTTATTAATGGAATATTTTGCTTTCTCTGCGCTGTAGATGATACCTTTTGTTTTCAGGTATTCAACTTCTGCTTCACGGCTCAGTTTCTTGTCACGGATAGGAGTAATGATCTCGGTGCCCGGGGCAAGTATCTGGATCACCATATCGAAACGTACCTGGTCATTACCAGCGCCTGTGCTTCCGTGCGCAATAGCATCGGCCTTTATTTCTTTGGCGTAGTTGGCAGAAGCTAATGCCTGTGACATCCGTTCAGCACTTACGCTCAACGGATACGTATTGTTCTTCAATACATTCCCATAAATAAGGAAGCGGATTACTTTGTCGTAATAGTTTTTGATCTCGTTGACGGTCTTGTGTGATGCTACACCAAGACTGAGTGCGCGCTTTTCAATGTCCGTTAATTCTTCTGCGCTAAAGCCACCTGTGTTCACCGTAAGGGTATGCACTTCATAACCCAAATCTTTGGATAGATAGATGGCGCAATACGAGGTGTCCAAACCTCCACTGAATGCTAAGACTACTTTTTTCTTCATGACGTGTATTGATCTGCCGGTTACTGCGGTCTGCGTCCTCACAGACCATGGTTAAAGTTAAAAACGATTTCGGTCTGTGAGGACACAGACCGAGTTTATCAATGTAGTAACTTGATTAAAAATTCATATCTACCAAAAGAACAGAAAGCTAAGCAAGGAGGATTTGTTATTCGGTGATTCACTGCTTTTCTTCTTCCAGCCTTTGAGCAGAACAAATTGTTTGAAGCGCATAAAACGCTCATAGAGCTTGGAGTTCTCTGCAAAATCCTTGGCTTCGGCATTCACAGCAACCGGTTCACTTTGTGTCAATGCCAGCGCTTTCTTCTCTTCTGCTTCCTTTGCTTTTTCCACCGGATCATATAGCATGGCGGTACACATGCAGTTCTTGCGACCCTTGCTCATCAGGATATCGTAGTTCACACAGCTCTGGCAACCTTTCCAGAATTCATCATCGGTGGTGAGCTCGGAGTATGTCACGGGTTCATACCCCAGATCAGAGTTGATCTTCATAACAGCTAAGCCGGTAGTCAGACCAAAGATTTTGGCATCCGGGTATTTCTTGCGCGAAAGATCAAATACCTTTCGCTTGATCTCAGTAGCAATACCTGTTTTGCGGAAAGCGGGAGATACAATGAGGCCGGAGTTGGCAACATACTTTTCATGCTGCCAGGCTTCAATGTAGCAAAAGCCTACCCATGTTCCATCGGGCATCACTGCGATCACGGCTTTGCCTTCATCCATTTTCTGCTCGATGTAGAGCGGAGATCGTTTGGCGATGCCGGTACCTCTGGCTTTGGCTGATTCTTCCATCTCCGTGGTAATGATCTCTGAATATTTTTTATCGTCCGGGGTGGCTACCCGAACAATGATGTTATGGCTCAATTCAATACGTGTTAAAAGTGAAAAAAGGAAAGCGTGCAAAAGCACGTGCCAACGCTTCACCTCAGGCAAATCGTTGTTCAGGAATGTATCGTGGGATGTATCAAATCCGAATCTGCCTTCGGAAACTTCTGATCACCAGAGGGAGGGAGGTGAGCAAGCTGCGGAGGAGGCTTCCGTGGAAACCTGTGAGCGCTGCGAGTGTGAAGTTGTTTTTCAATTTCGTTGTTCTGCGTTAATGGGTTACAGATCGATTAAAAACATTAGTTGAATTTTGTGTAAAAATAGATATGATTTCTTTTATAATCTTAATTCTGTTCCCAATTTTTAGCTTTACAACGGAAATATTTTTGAAAAGGTTTCTGACCAGCACCTTTAAGCCGGTTCCCTGACATTCGGTAATTTGTGCGTATGGGTAAAAGAGATAAACGAATTGATGCTTACATTATGCGTGCGGCTGACTTTGCCAGGCCGATCCTCGAACACGTGCGTGAATTGGTGCATAAGGCATGTCCTGAAGTGGAAGAGACGATGAAGTGGAGCTTTCCTCACTTCGAATACAAGGGCATACTGTGCAGCATGGCTTCGTTTACGCACCATTGTGCCTTTGGATTTTGGAAAACCTCGTTGATGAGCGATCCTCACCGCATCATGAATGTGGGAGGCAAGACTGCGATGGGAAGTTTGGGGCGTATTACGAAGGTAGAAGACCTGCCTTCCGACAAGATTCTTCTGCAGTATATAAAAGAGGCAGCACAATTAAATAATCAAAAAATAAAACTGCCTTCACGCAGCAAGCCGAAAGGAGAGAAGATGCTGAAGATTCCTGATTACTTCATAAAGGCATTGAAGAAAGACCGGAGTGCATCCGCTGTCTTTACCGGCTTCAGCTATTCCAACAAAAAGGATTACATAGAATGGATCACGGAAGCAAAGACAGAGGCAACACGTAACAAACGATTAGCCACTGCGATGGAATGGCTGGCCGAAGGTAAAACCCGCCACTGGAAATATCAGCGTAAAAACAAGCCATTATGACCAACGAGTTTCTTCGGCAGCTATGTTCCTCATTGCCCGGCTGCACTGAAGATTTGAAATGGGGGAATGATCTTTGTTTTTGTGTGAAAGAAAAAATGTTTTGCGTCACTTCCGTGGAAGGCGGCTTCCATGTGAGTTTTAAATGTGATGACGAGGATTTTACCATGCTGATTGAAAAACACGATATTATTCCTGCTCCCTACCTTGCCAGGAACAAATGGGTGCTGGTTGAGAAGGGTGCATCGCTGAGTAAAAAGGAGTGGGATCATTTTATAAGAAAGTCCTATCACCTCGTGGTATCCCGATTATCAAAGAAAGCACAAAAGGAACTGGGGATTTAAACTTGTCCTGAAGTCTTCCCTTTAAGATGATAATTCGTTGTGAATGCAGCAGAGAGAAGCGTTTTGATCGCTACCTATCCTTTGATGATATGCATCAATCCGCCTACGCCAATCTGCAGTCCGACACAAAATACAAGGAAGGCGCTGAGCCGGTTCATGATCTCCTCTCCGCGGTTGCCAAGGCGTTTGATCAGCAACGGAGTAAAGGCATAGCACCAATAGATAACAATGCACATGACCGCAATAGCAATAATAAGCGCACCCATGTTATTGAGGTATTCAGAAAATATTTCACTTTCGCCACGTGCACTTAGTGTAAGCAGAACAGAGATCGTGCCTGCACCGGTCGTCATCGGGAAAGCGATGGGATAGAAGAGTAGCTTTGAAGTTTTTACCTTTTGGTTTTCGACCGTAGTAGTGTCGCCTGATTCTTTGGCTACACTGTTATCGGAGGTCAGTAATTCCCAACCCATACGGCAGATCAGGATTCCTCCCGCCAACTGAACGATGGGCAAGGAGATCCCGAAAAGTTTCATGATCCAGCTGCCCGCACCTACCGAAGCACAGCAAATAACAAAGCAATAAAAGGCAATACGCTTGGCCGCGGCTCTGCGTTCGGCAGGCTCAAGCCCACCCAGCATCGGGTCGATAATCAGCGCAGTGCCTACCGGGTTGACAGGAGGGATAAGAGCAACAAAACCAATGAGTACGAGGTGTAAAAAAGCAAGCGCAATTTCCATAACCGCCAATATACGCCCCCTTTTAAAGATCAGCCAATGATGATCATCGATTTAATCATTGCCATGCGCTTGCCGTATCCAATAAAGCAATGGCTTCTTTATCCAGATTTAATTGCGTGGCTTTGATCAATGCCTGAAGTTGCTCGGTGTTGGTCGCGCTGGCAATAGGTGCGGTCACCGCAGGTCTTGCAATAAGCCAGGCAATCGCCACACTCGCAGGCGTGGTGGAGTAGCGCTGTGCGATCACATCCAGTGCTTTGAGTATTTTGAAGCCTCGCTCGTCCAGGTATTTCTTTATTCCCTGACCCCGGGCGCTTTTATTAAAATCACTTTCAGAACGATACTTGCCGGAAAGGAATCCGCTGGCAAGCGAATAATAACTGATCACACCTATGCCATGCTCCAGGCACACGGGTTCAAGCTCTTTTTCAAAACCTTCGCGTGAATACAAATTATATTCCGGCTGCAGCGTCTGGTAACTGGGATATTCAAGTCGCTTACTTGCAGCCAGCGCTTCTTTCAATCTGGCGGCAGTAAAGTTGGAAGCGCCAATGGCTCTTGCTTTTCCTTCTTTTATCAATTGTGCATGTGCTTCCAGCGTTTCTTCAACAGGCGTTGTTTCTACGTCCCAATGTGTCTGGTATAAGTCGATGTAATCGGTCTGCAGGCGTTTCAGTGAATCTTCGGCTGCTTTCAGGATGTGTTTTTTAGAAATGTCTTTCTTGCCTTGCCCCATATCGCCACCCGCTTTGGTGGCGATCACCACTTTGTCGCGGTTGCCTCGCTGCTTCATCCAGTTGCCGATGATCACTTCCGACTCGCCACCACTGTTGCCCGGCTTCCATCGCGAGTACACATCAGCCGTGTCGATCAGGTTGAAGCCTGCTGCAGTAAATTCATCCAGCAGTTCGAACGAAGTCTGTTCATCAATTGTCCAGCCAAATACATTTCCTCCGAATGTAAGTGGTGCTACTTCTATTCCTGATTTGCCCAATTGTCGTTTTTGCATGTCTTCTTCGTTTACCTGTTTAACCTCTTCGCGGGCTATTGCGTTCCGCTGGCAGCGAATCTGTTTTGTTGCTCCGTGCCGCCAGTGAATAAAGAAGCAAATAACGAAGAGAAATGCATTCGGAAAAAGCATGAAAAAAGACCAGATAAATGCAGGATGAAGCAGGAATAAAAGCCGGACGAGAAATGGGCCACCAGATGGATGAGAGAGTGAATGAAGGCAAGGAGAGGATCGCTATAAGGTCGCTATAAGGTCAGTATAAGGTCGCTAAAAGGTCGGTGTAAAGGGTAGGGCGGATGTCCAAATTTATGCTGAATGGCTGTTTTTTATAAACAACGCCCATTACCTGACCAAAAGGAGAACCCTGTTTTTGACTGCTTAAGAAAGCTAGCGAATTCTTCTTTCAGCCGGAAATACGCTGCTATAAAAGTGAGAAGGAAAAGAAGATGCGGTATGGGAAAAGGTATTAACAAAAACAGCCCGGTGATTTTGCACCGGGCTGTTTTTATGTTGGTCGGATGAAACAAGCTTAAGAAAGTGCCTTTTATCAATCAATCTTAATGGATCATTTTGAAGAGACGGCTCCAGCGTATTTTGTCGGTGATGCCGGCATACTGATCAATCGATAACCAGATGAAGAATGCTTTGCCTACAATGTGGTCTTCCGGTACAAAGCCCCAGTAGCGCGAATCCCATGAGTTATGACGGTTGTCACCCATCATGAAGTAATAATTTTGTTTGAAGGTATATTCGCTCACTTCTTTGCCATCGATGAGTAGCTTACCGTTTTCAATTTTCACATCCTTATTCCAATCATATTGACGGATGGTTTCGCCATAGATCGCCAGAGTAGAATCATTGATCGTCATCTTCATTCCTTCTTTTGGAATGGTGAGTGGCCCGAAGTTATCCTGGTTCCAGGGAGAATATTTTGAATAGCAGAAGATGCGGTTATCCGGTTCATCAAAATGCTCCATCTCCATGGAGGTGATGAACGAGTTCTTTTTCAATTCCTCCGCCTGCGTGGAAGTAAGTGCAATCTTGTATTGCGCCTTTCCGGTCTCATCGCTTCCATAATAATCGTAATCCTCGCGTGGAGTCAATTTCCATTTCAGGAAATTACGTTCACTGATTTCCGAACTGGAGGTGACGATATAGCTGTAGCGCATTTCAGGTGGATTACCGATAGGTTGCCCGTTCGCAAATACCTGCCTGTTTTTAATGGTCAGTACATCACCCGGTACACCCACACAGCGTTTGATGTAGTTGGTCTTTAAATCCACCGGATAGTTGATATAGTTGGCCGGATTCGATTCTTCCCAGTTATTCTCCTTCAGGCCGGGAACATTAAATACCACCACATCCTCCCGTTTTACCTGGCTGATTCCGGGCAAACGGTAAGTGGGTAGCTGCACCCAATCCACGTACGAAGGAATATTGGTAAACCAGATTTTCTGGTGTGTAAGAGGCATCTGGATAGGAGTACGCGGTGTACGTGTGCCGTAATGGAATTTGCTTACAAAAAGAAAGTCGCCTACCAGCAACGAATTCTCCATGGAAGGAGTGGGGATGGTATAGGCTTCCATGATCAGCCAGCGGATCAGTGTGGCTGCCACTACGGCAAAACCAATTGCTTCTGTCCATTCTGATACAGCCGATTTATGCACCACCGGAAGTTTGTCCAACGGACCAATGTATTTCACATTCGGGTTGAAGCCGAGTACAGGTAGATAGACAGGCAGTGCCAGCAATACAGCGATCTGGCTGAGCAGCGAATGTCTTCCCAGGCAACGGATCAGGTCAAGAATAAGAATGTAGTAACCGAAGAGGTTAACAAACGGAATGATGATGTAGACGATCCACCAGGTGGGCTTGCCTACGAGTTTAATGATTTCAAATTCGGAGTAGAAGGGAACAAGTGCTTTCCAGGGAGCTACGCCTGTCTTTTCAAAGATTTTCCAATAACCAATGGTCACACCAATTCGGAAGACCAGGGCAATAATGAGTATAGAAGTCACAGAATGCGGTTTTTAAAACGGTGCAAAGAAAAGGTTTTTTGGGATCATTTCCTGATGCCGGTTACAGGTTTCAGGTTGCCGGTTCCTTATGCCTGGAACTGTTCATTTCAGAATCCCAGGAAGTCCTTCATGGTCACAATTCCTTTTTTGTCTTTCACCCATTCGGCCACCAGCACGGCTCCGAGAGCAAACCCCTGCCGGGAATGTGCCCTATGTAGGATCTCGATATCATCTACGCTGGAATGGTATTTCACCATGTGTGTACCCGGATCGGGATCTATGCGGAAAGACTGAATGCCGATGGACTCTGAACCGGAAGGGGCTCCCAGTTTCCAGGTCTTCTTGCGATCCATGTTTTTAAGTATTCCTTCCGCCAGAGAAATAGCGGTGCCGCTGGGGGCGTCTTTCTTGTGCGTATGATGTGTTTCTTCCATGGAAACTTCGTACTGCGGATAGTTCTTCATCAGCTGTGCCAGGTGCTCATTGAGCCGGAAGAAAAGATTGACACCCAGACTGAAGTTGGAAGCATAAAACAAGGTTCCGTTTTTCTGAAGACAATATTGTTCGACTTCTGCTTTTCGTTCCAGCCATCCGGTAGTACCACATACTACGGGTATGCCCTGGTCAAAACAATACTTCAGGTTGTCGACAACGGCTTCCGGTTGAGAGAATTCAATAGCGGCATCGACTTTCTTTTCGGGACGAAAGGCGTTCCGTTCGTTTACATTATCGATATGTCCTGCGATGTGATGACCGCGGTCAATAGCAATGGCTTCGATGGTCTTTCCCATTTTGCCATATCCAAGTAGCAATGTGTTCATTAGAATTTTATGATAAGCGACACTCCTGTATTTCTTCCTGTAAGCCTGCTGTTGTCCATCATCGGTTCTATGCTGGCTTTCACCCGCTTCAGCTCCGGGTTAAGATCAAACTCTTTGAGATGAGCATCCACGTGAGCATCGACCAGCTGCAGCACATACCAGACTCCGGTAAGAATAATCATATAGTCGCGTTGCCTGCGGTAATTGTTAATTAAAGTTCGCAGCTGCGTTTCGGTGTATCCGTCTTTGGAAGTATAAGATCCTGTTGGGTCAGCTGCTATCTTATTTAGCATAGTAAAGAGTTCGGCTCGCTGTTCGGAATACAACCCCTGATAGGCAGTGATGACATAGATGCCACCTACAAATCCACCGTAAACAATAGGGAGCTTCCAGTACTTTCTGTTATATACCTGGCCCATGCCCGGGAATACGGCCGAATACAATAGCGCTTTACGTGGATTGAATCGTGCCGCATAGGTTTCAATGTCAATTACTTTTTTCCCTTTGTCAATCCTGACCGAATCGGAAAGAAGTGTGGTAGTGGTATCTTTTTGAACTTCCTTTTCCTCCTGTGCAGATACTAAAAAAGGTAAAAGCAGGCAGAGCAATGCACAAAAAGACCTGACCGTGCCGGTTTTAAACCTTGATGATATCCAGAATTCGGTTAAGGTCTTCAACAGAAAGAAACGGGATTTTGATTTCACCCTTTGTGCCATCACTCTTTACACTAATTTTTGTGCCAAAATGCGAAGAAAGTTTGGATTGCAGCTGAGAAATTTCTTTCGAGGCAGGAGCAGGTGCTGCTGCCTTTTCTGTTTCTGCAGGCGAAGAGGCTGATAATTGTCGTGCAAGCTCTTCTACCTTGCGTACGGACAAATCCTCGGAAAGCATCTTTTTAAAAATAAACAACTGTGTATCCGGATTCTCCACGCTTACAATGGCGCGTGCATGGCCCATGGAAACACGGTTATCACGCAGGGCTACCTGAATGTCGGGAGGGAGTTTTAATAAACGCAGGTAGTTGGTTACTGTAGAACGGTTTTTGCCAACGCGGTCGCCCAACTCTTCCTGTTTCAGGTTACATTCTGTAATGAGTCGCTGATAGCTGAGGGAAATTTCTATTGGGTTAAGGTTTTCGCGCTGAATGTTTTCGATCAGTGCCATTTCCAGCATCTGCTGATCGTCAGCCGAACGGATGTAGGCGGGTATCGCTTTGAGTCCCGCCAGCTTGGAGGCCTGGAAGCGTCTCTCACCGGAGATCAGCTGGTATTGATTCTGCGCCAGCCTGCGCACGGTAATCGGCTGGATGATACCATGCACCACGATCGATTCCGATAATTCCAGCAAAGCATCCTGGTCGAAATGCTGACGTGGCTGAAACGGGTTTACTTCGATTTGCTCAACCGGTATCTCATTGAGATTATTCGTTACCACGGTAACCACCTCAGGTGTTGCTGCCACCTGGTTAGCTGCGGTTGAGATTTCTACCTCTAATTTATCGTCAGACGGAGTGTCGCTCAGCAAAGCGCTCAATCCTCTACCTAATCCTTTCTTCTTTATCATTTCGATTTTCCGTTTTTATCCAGGATTTCATGAGCCAGGTTCAGGTAACTGATGGCTCCCTTACTTTCCGCATCGTGTACGATAGCAGGTAATCCAAAGCTGGGCGATTCGCTTAACTTTACATTGCGCGGGATAATGGTGTTGAATGCAATGTTCTTGAAGTGCGTTCTTACTTCGTCCACCACCTGGTTACCCAGCGATGTTCTTGAATCATAGAGCGTCAGTAAAATACCTTCAATCTCCAGGTTGGGATTCAGTCGTGTCTGAATGATCTTAATAGTGTTCAATAACTTACCTAAGCCTTCCAACGCAAAGTACTCGCACTGTACCGGTATCATCACGGAGTTGGCCGCAGTAAGGGAGTTAATGGTGATCAAACCCAGTGAAGGTGAGCAATCGATGATAATGAAATCATAGTCCTCTTTGATTTTGCCCAATGCATTGCGCATCTTTTCTTCCCGGTTTTGAATGCTTACCATTTCCACCTCGGCACCCACCAGGTCGATGTGTGAGGGAAGGATATCCAGGAATTTCAAATCATTTTTTACAATCGCTTCGCGCGGATCCACACCATCCACCATGCATTCGTAAATACTGATCTTCACCTCTTTCGGATCCAGACCTAACCCCGAAGTAGAGTTCGCCTGAGGATCGGCATCGACAAGCAAAGTTTTGAATTCAAGAACAGCGAGGCTGGCGGCCAGGTTAATAGCAGTTGTTGTTTTTCCTACGCCACCTTTTTGATTCGCAATCGCGATTATTTTACCCATTTAAGCTATTGGTTAATAAAAAACCCCGTCAGTTTTTATTCTGACGGGGCTCAAATATACAGCTATACTTCTTTCGTGGAACGTTCGTGAAACGCAAGTTGTCCACGTACTTTCAACACGTTATAAACAATTGGGAGGAAAGTCCACGGACAACGGTCTACAGTCGACTGTCATCCGCGGATCGTGGTCACTCTTATTTCTTCTTTTTCTTGTTTTCTTCGCTCGCTTTCATCGCCTCCTGCAGCTTGCTCATGAATTTTGACTTGGTACCCGTACCGGGTGCTCCCGATTCCATCTTCTTGCGATGCTCATCCATCACGGTTTTGATTTTGTCTTCATCCACAAAACGTTTGATCACCGTCTGCTGAATGAAGGTGACGAGGTTGGAGACAAAATAATAGAAGCTCAGGCCGGCCGAGAATTTATTCAACACAAACATGAAAATCACGGGCATGATGTATCCCATCGATTTCATCGGGCCCTGTACCGTGCTGATCTGGTTGTTCTGCCAGGTGGTAATCAGCGTAGTAGCTGTCATCAGCAATACAAATAAACTCACGTGGCTTCCATAGAAAGGAATGGTAAACGGAAGTGTCATGATCGAATCATAAGTCGATAAATCTTCCGCCCAAAGGAAATGTTCCTGGCGCAGTTCAATCGAGAAGGGGAAGAAGTAGAACATGGCGAACAGGATCGGCATCTGCAGGAGCAATGGAATACATCCGCTGAACGGACTTACACCTACCTGCTGATACAGCTTCATCTGCTCCGCCTGAATCTGCGTCATATTGTCTCCGTACTTTTCCTTGATCAAATCCAGCTCCGGCTTCAGTAATTTCATTTTAGCCATACCGATGTAGGATTTGTAGGAGAGTGGCGACAGCATCAGCTTCACAATCAATACCAGCAGTATGATGATGATTCCGTAATTGGATATGAATTGTTCCAGGAAACTAAAGATCGGGATGATCAAAAATTTATTCACCCAGATTACCGGTGGCCAGCCTAAAGGAAGGTTGCGTGAGAAACCATCGGTGACTTCCTTTACTACAGTATAATCGTTAGGCCCGAAGAAGTAATTGAATTGTGCTTTGCCGGACGCCACATCTTGTTTTGGTATAAAAAGCTTAACCGTAGCATCTTTCACGGTAGACGAATCGAATTCGTTAGCTACTACCATGCTCACCTCTCCACCCGAGAAACTGTTTTTAGCAATGATCGAGCTGATAAAAAACTTCTGACGGATAGCCACCCATTTCACAGGTGTAGCCATGGTTTCTGTTTCCAGGTCTTTGGCTGATTCGGAAAGGTCTTCAAAAGAACCCGCAGTGGTATAATAGTTGACGTTCGTTCTGGCACGGCTGTCGGCAATGTCTTTTTCCTGTAAAGGAATCTGATCATTCCACAGGTAAGTAAGCTGCTCACTGTTTAACCCGGTTACGCCTTTAGCTTCCAGTTGGTAACCTACCTGGTACCCGGAAGGAGGGATGGTGTACACATGGCGCAGGTAAGCGCTCTCGCTGATCTTTGCCGTATAGCTGATCACTGTAGTATCGCCATGTCTTTCATTCTGATGCTGATAATACAGGCGATAGAGATCGATGTCTTTGCCTTCGTATTGGGCTTTCAGTGCAAACTGGTTGGAAGCCGCTGTTATCAGGTACAATGGTTTCTGGCTATAGGTCTTGAATTTCTTCAATTCCACTTCCTTGATCTTTCCCTTGTTGGAAAAGGTAATGGCCAGGTCGCTGTTTTCGATCTTCACTACTTCTTCTGTACCGGTGAGGTAGGAGGAAAGCTGCCCGTACTGGCGAACCAGTGAGCTATCCACAGCAGTGGCTGCTACCTGAAGCGTATCTTTGGAAGACGTTACTGTATCGGTAGCTGTTATCCTGGCAGGCTTGGGAACCTCCTGCTTAGGAGCCGGAGAGAAAAAATTGAAGTAAAGTAAAAGTAAAACTGCGATGAGCGTTAAACCTATGGCTGAATTGCGATCCATTTTATGTTCTTAAATAAAGAGAATTAAAGTGCTGATTTTTTGCTGTTCAATGCGGCTTCTACAAACTTCACAAACAGCGGATGAGGATTGAGGACGGTGCTTTTCAACTCAGGATGATATTGTACACCTACAAACCAGGGATGATCTTTTAGCTCGACAATTTCCACCAGGCCGGTATCCGGATTCACTCCTGTTGCTTTCAATCCGGCCTCTTCAATCTGCTCGAGGTACTTGTTGTTGAATTCGTAACGATGACGATGGCGCTCCTGTATCATCGTGTCACCATAGATATGAAACGCCCTGCTTCCTTTTTTGATCTTGCATCCATAAGCACCAAGACGCATGGTGCCTCCTTTTGTTGTAATCTTTTTTTGTTCCTCCATCATATCGATGACCGGATGCCTGGCTTTGGGATTCAATTCGGTAGTACTTGCATCGGATAACCCTAACACGTGGCGGGAAAACTCCACTACCGCGCATTGCATTCCCAGGCAGATGCCCAGAAAAGGAACTTTATTTTCGCGTACGTACTGGATGGCGGCTATTTTACCTTCCAGGCCGCGTTCCCCAAAACCGGGAGCAACCAATACGGCATCTAATTCACCTAAAATATCCTTAACGCTTTCTTTATTAATGTCCTCGGAAGAAATCCATTTCAAATGCACCTTGCAATCATTTTCAGCACCTGCGTGGATGAATGCTTCGGCAATTGACTTGTAGGCATCAGGTAAGGATACGTATTTACCTACTAAACCAATCTTAACTTCTTCGATTGGATTCTTGAGCTTGCCCAGGAATGCCTTCCATTGTTCCAGATCCGGTTCGTGCTTGGCGGTTACTTTCAGTTTAGCCAGCACGCGTTCGTCCAGCTTTTCCTTTCTCATCAGCAGCGGCACGGCATAAATGGTGTCCGCATCGATTGCCTCGATCACTGAGTTCAGGTTGACATTACAGAACAAGGCCAGCTTTTTTCTTAGTTCGAGGGGAAGCGGATGTTCGGTGCGGCACACCAGTATGTCGGGTTGTATTCCGTAGGAAAGCAGCTCTTTGACAGAGTGTTGCGTAGGTTTGGTCTTGAGCTCCTTAGCCGCACTGAGGTAGGGGATAAGGGTAAGATGAATGACCAAAGCATTATTTGCACCGAGATCCCAGCGTACCTGACGTACCGCTTCCACGAAAGGCAGCGATTCGATATCGCCTACCGATCCACCGATCTCCGTAATGATGAAATCATACTGACCACTTTCACCTAACTGGAAAATGTTGCGTTTGATCTCATCTGTAATATGCGGCACCACCTGCACGGTCTTACCTAAGTACTCACCGCTACGTTCTTTGGTGATGACATTATTATAGATACGGCCGGTAGTAATGTTGTTGGCCCTGGAGGTAGGAATGTTCAAAAAGCGTTCGTAGTGTCCCAGGTCAAGGTCGGTTTCAGCACCATCATCGGTCACATAGCATTCCCCATGTTCATAAGGATTGAGCGTACCCGGATCGATATTGATATAGGGATCGAATTTCTGGATGGTGACAGAAAAACCTCTGGCTTGCAGAAGTTTAGCTAAAGAAGCAGCGATGATACCCTTACCCAATGAGGAGGTAACACCACCGGTGACAAAAATATATTTGGCCGTAGAAGACATTTGGGGAATTCAAAAATTCGGCTGCAAAGGTAGCCGTTTTGAAGTCTTAACAAACCCGCCTTTTGTCAAATTATTTCGTTTTTGAGTAATTTATCAATAAGTTTGGGAATTACGTGTAGTTACTATAATAGGTTACATTTTTTTAACTGCAGGTATTAAAATCTTTAAGAACAAAGTAAACTCAACCTATATAGCCTCCTATTTACAGATGATTAGATTTTTAAAGATCGCTATCTTCAGTATCCTGTTTTTATTTATATCGAATTGGCTTTTTGGGCAAGCAAGTGTTGTTAACAATGGGAACTTCCCAAGGCATGAAACACTGGATCAGCATACCATAGAAGTTCGTTTTAATGCAGCCATTACCGGAGCAGCAACGGCAACTGATTGGACGGTAAGAATCAATGGAACGACCGTCCTGGTTAATTCGGCTACAAGAATCAATTCATTTGACGTAGCCATTGTATTTCAGGCTTCAGATGTGAATCCGGGACAGAATTTTCTTTTACCAGGCCAAACCCTTGATGTTCGATTTATTAATTCATCCGGCAGTATAACTACGGTAACGGGTGGCGCACCTGCCAATGGTTCTGGCGGATTCATTACTTCTGTTAATAAAGTTGTAGCAACTTGTTCTGATGTAACTTTTTTACAGCAAGGGCTCATTACACTTCCTGTTGCAAAAACTCCGGATATATGTTCTCCTGTGGTAGAAGATTTTACTCAGTATCAATACTATCTTAGTTTAAGAGTCAGGAACAGTGTTGATTATAATGCAGGAAATCTCATACATCAGATTAACTGGGGTGATGGTGTAACTACCAATGAAGTATCCTATACGTCTGATGCCTCAGGTGTACCTTCTGCCGCGTTTTATGATCAGACTGCATTTGGAGCTGGCAATCCAGGCGTGATCATGACAAGTCGCCCGACTCATAATTATCCATCTACACTGCCATTAACAGGAGGTGATTGCAGCTGGAATGCAACAGTTACCCCTGCATTGAATTTTGCTGCCTTTACAGCCTGTTCCGGTGAAACAAAGACAACGAACTTTGCTACCTATGACACAGATAATAAAAATACAGGTGTCTTAAACCTTCCGCCTTCGCCCCTGGCTACGTCAAATCTGGTCTGCAGAGGGACGAATGTAGCTATGCAATTTTCAGATAACACATTACTTAACTGTCGCTCTGCTGTAGAACCCACTGTTCCCAATCAAAGAGCGCGGGCAATACGATTTACCTATGGAAGTACTAATTACGGAAGTGGTAATGTACCTGATATCCGGATCACTTTGCCCGTTGCAATTTATGGGGCTCAGCCAAGTATCCCCATCACTAATAATGATGCCACGGGAACCCTGATTTTCCCTGCAGGATATTATCCAACCAATTTAGGACCATCGGATGGCAATGGTATTATCACCTTACCGGCATCCGTTACAGTGGCAACCGCACTTACTTATGCGGCTCAGATTTTTACGGTGGACCCAACCAAGCAGGTAGTGGGTCAGCGTTTCTATGTGAAAATGGAATATTGGGATGTCTGTAATCCGTACAATCCATTAGTACCAGCCACTATAGGTAATGCAGAGAGCGTTGAAAACTATGTCGAGATTATTACAAAACCGACAGCTCCGATAGCAAGTAACAAGGAATTTTGCTCTGGCACCGCGCTTAATCCTGGCACTGCTACCTGTGCCGCAAGTACGACTGCGAATCAACTTATTTCGTTTGAACTAACAACAGGAAGTGTTACTGGTAGCACGGCCATCAACTGGTATTTTGGGAACCCTACTTCTGGTGGTGTATTATTAACCAATAGTTACGGTACAAATTGTCGGTTTTTCCGAACTGGCGCTTTGGCGAGTACAGGTGCTCAGGGAACGATGCGGGCAGCCATGATTGCCGGAACCCCAGGAGTTTATTCATTGTGGGCCACTTATAATATTACCAATGGTTGTACCAGTGATCCTGTGGAAGTAAAACTAACTGTACGACCTGTTTTGACTGCACCAGCAGCGCCAACAGGACTTACCGATATCTGCAATGGCAGTTCATCAACTTATACTTTAGCCAGTGCTCCTTTAGACAAAACCATTCCCACAGGAACGATTACGAATACAGCAAATGTTGATTTTCCAACTGAGTATTTATGGAGCGGCTCTGCTGCCGATGTTACCTTTGGAACCAATCCCACTATTGTAGATAATATCAATGTCACCTTTTCAATTGCCACGCAGCCTCCCACCTCTACTCCACGAGGAGTAGGTGCAGCCCTGCAATACCGCACGGCCACAAGCAATGTTACTAATAACCGATGTACCACGACACCTAATAATAACCTTACTGTTAATGTGTTTGGAGTAACTGTCGGAGGTACTGTCAGCTCGGATCAATCTATTTGCAACGGCTCTCCCTTTGCCACTCTAACACTTACGGGGCAAAGAGGAAATGTGATACGATGGGAAAGAACAGGCCCCGGAGGTTTGGCAGTTATTGCCAGCACAGCTACGACATTGACATCTGCAACAGAACCGTTTCCTCCTAATGGTCCGGGCACCTATTCTTACTATGCGGTTGTCAGAAATGGTTCAACGGGACCTTGTTCAATTGTAAATAGTGCCGCGGCTACCATTACTGTTAATCCCATTCCTCCAAAGCCGACCATTACCCAGGGTGCAGGAAGTGCCGGACTAACTATCTGTGAAAATGGAGCGGATCAGGTTATTTTACAGTCGGATAATGTGGGTGGCATAGGGGTTACTTATAAATGGTTCAAGGGAGCAACGCTTGTTCAAAACACAACAAGCAATTCAATTACGCTGGATACCAATGCAGAAAGCGGTAGTTATACCGTACAGTTGGTTGGCCCCACACCCACGTTCTGTCAGGGACCATTTTCAGATCCTGTTGCTGTTGCGATTAACCCGCTTCCTTCAGCAACCGTTACAGGAGGAGGTTCATCCTGTAATGGGGTTGCAGCTAATGATATTGTCTGGACACTTGTTGGAACACAACCGTTTAATTTTACAATAACAGCCTCTACTGCGGAACCGGGATTTCCAATTATCGTCACAGGGCACACATCAAATACTTATACCATAGTTGCTCCCAACCCTGCAGCGGCTACTAACTATCAAATGACAGCATTGACCGATGCGACTACCTGTCCTTCTGCTTCATTAGGTGGTATTGCATCCGTTACACCTCAGGCGGTTCTTCCTCCCTCGGTAGATTCTTTTATTGGAGATCCTAATGTTTGTGATGATGGCGCTTCAACTAACCCACCGGATGCTATACTTGATTTGAATCCTAATTCCGTTCAAAACTATGCTATCTCCTATCGACTGAAGAGAATCAGTACCAATGCATTTTTGCCGGGAACAATATCATTTATCCGTAATTCGACAGCGGCAGGTGTAATCAATATTGATCCTGCCTATTCCGATTTTGGAGTAGTGCCCAGTGATCCTCTGGGTTACCAGGTGGTTATCACGGCTATTCAAAATGTAACTACAGGCTGCGCAGGAGCAGTTCCGATCCTTGGGCCTACACTTACTATTAATCCCCGGCCTGCAACACCAACAGGTCCGGTTAATGCGACAGCATGTTCCAGTGATCTTACCGGTGCGCCATTGTCCATTGCAGACCCCGGTGCAGGATTTGAGATAGAGTGGTCTACGGCAGGTCCTAATCTTTCCGCTTTTGTCGCTGCAGTTCCCGGAAGCGGAACGGAAAGCGGAACAAACAATACCACTTTTACGCCAACAAGTACTGTTACTGCTACTTACTATGCGTTTTCAAGAAATACGACTACCAACTGTTTAAGTGCAACCGGCAGAGCGGTACTACATACCCGCGATATGCTTCCCACGAATATCAATCCAGATTCTGATAATAACACTGCCAATAACAGGACCTGTACGTCCAGCTTTGTTTTGGGAGCTTCTACTCCCGTAAATGGAACAGGTACATGGACTGGTCCATTGGGTGTTACGTTTACCCCAAGTGCTACAAGCCCTACCGCTACTGCTAATAACCTTCCGTTAACCGGAGGGATTCCAACGATCACCCAACTAACCTGGACTGTAAGAAGTACGCTCAATGTCTGCTCTCCGATAGTTACTACGGTAGACATTACACGTAATCCGTTACCTGCTGCCATCGATCCGTTTCCGGTATTGTGTGATCCGGGATCCGGTTCTGTAAGTGGAGTGAGTCTGGCACCTTACCTGGATGCGATTACCGGAATACCAGGATCAGCCGACCGGACCATCCAATGGTTTACTAATTCAAGCAGAACGATAGCTGTGCCTGATATTACCAATGTTACTGTTACTGCTACACCACCGACAACGTTTTACAATATTGTTACTACTCCCAGCACCGGCTGTACCAGTAATGGACAGATTAGCTTTACATTGCGTCCTTTGCCTGCAGCCATTAACCACTCGGCCCAGATCTGTGAAGATTCTCCCCCGGGATCATTACAGGCTACCGGTATTGATCTTACGCTCTATGAATCGACCATCACCGGAGGATTTGCTAATCGTGATGTGGAATGGTATAATGACCCGGGCCTGGCTGCTGCCAATTTAATTCCTGCCGGAAATGCCACAGGTGCAGAAGGGAATTATAGCATTTCAGCAGATGTTACGCTTTATGCGAAAGTGATCGATATTACTTTACCTACTCCCCAGTGCTCTAAAGTAGCCACTATGGGACTGGATTATCAGTCGCGACCGAATGATAACCAGATAAGAGATGGAAACAATGCCGTATTAGGAGCTTCCTATACGATCTGTGCCAGCGGATCGCTGATTCTTTTGCAAATCGATCCCTCTCTTAACCCGGGAGCTTCTTATACCTGGAATGTTCCCACGCCTGTACCGGCAACTCAATTTGAATTATTGACGGGTGTTAACGGCTTTTTCATTATCATGAAATTCCCGAATGCCATTCCGTCTCCAGGTATATCCATTTCCGTAACAGAGACTCTGGGTACGGCTGCCTGTGCAGGAAATACATTAACTACATCCGTGATCGTGGAAGGTTCTCCACCTAAACCGGTTATCACCGGACCATCTACGGTATGCTCGGAAGATAATGGTGTAGAATTCGAGGTTCCATTGATTGGAGGAAGTACTTACAGCTGGTCTTTACCTCCGGGTGCAACAATCACCTCTCTCCCGGTAACGGATCATAAGATTACAGTTCAAATGAGCACGTTCTCTGGTAATGTGACCGTAATACAATCCAGTGGCAATGGATGTACTTCTCCTGCTGCAGATCCATTTCCGGTGGCCGTGGTTAACCGGCCAACAATGCTATCTGCCAACTCCAATACATTGTGTAGTGGACAAAATGTTTCTGCTGTACACACGCTGAGTTCCGATATTGTGGGTACTACCTACGACTGGCAAGTAGTCGGTGTGACCGGATTTGTTAATGGAAGTATCCTGGGTGATTTTGCCAATGGAGTAGCCGGTATCAATCAGACGCTTACAAATACCTCTGGTGTCACCGCCTCTGTAACTTACCGGGTTACACCTATCGGCCCTACTTCGGGATCGTCTCCTGCCGTGAGTTGTAGTGGTGTTCCTCAAAATCTTACGATCACTGTAAACCCTGAGCCTTCATTAAGTCTTACCAATAAAGTACTCTGCAGTAATGAAGCGGCAGGATATGAAATAAAATTAGCTCCTTCTAATTTGCCATCGGGAACTACGTTCTCGTGGGCAGCTCCGGTCATGTCTTCCGGAGGTCCGCAGGGAACATCCGGCAGCAATGTGGCCATGGGGGTTCCTGGTACCATCCATATCAATAACAATTTTGTTAATAATTCTACTTCTTCCATTACGGCTACCTATACCATCAGTGCTCAAAGCGGGTTAGGTTGTGTAAGCAATCAGCCGGTGGCTTCAAGGCAATTCGTAATTACCATTAACCCGCGCCCCGTAGGTGCTAACGATAATACTCCGCTGATTTGCAGCAAGGCTAACGTTAACTACGATTTGCAAAACAATATCGCTACGCTAGGTAATAACCTTGTTACAGGTACAACCTATAGCTGGCTGGCTGCGTCTAACGGAAATGTGAGCGGGGAAAGCCTGACTTCGCAGCCGGGCTCAGCCATTACTGATGTATTACGAAATATCACTTCATCGAATCAGGTTGTCGTTTACACGGTAATCCCTACCAGTTCCGGGTTATGCGTTGGAGTTCCTTTTACTGTTTCAGTTACTGTTCAACCCGAGCCTAAAGGATATGATGATGCTACACCTGTTTCTTGTAGCGATGCGACTCTGGCTTATGATCTGTCGGCAAATATTGCAAATACAGGTTCAGGTGGAAACAACCTTGTGACAGGCACCACTTACAGCTGGGAAGCGGCAGCTAATCCTAACATAACCGGAGAGAGTGTAGCACCTCAGCCCAGGACAACCATAGATGATGTCATTACGAATATCACCAGCACCGACCAGGTGGTCGTTTATACTGTAATACCTACCAGCTCTTTAGGATGCGTGGGCAGTCCTTTTACCATTTCTGTTACTATACGGCCGGAGCCGAAAGGCTTTAATGACGGTATTCCTATTATATGCAGTGATGCTACAGTGAACTACAATCTGGAATCCAATATTTTAAATGTGGGGCTTGGAGGTAACGGATTGATTACAGGAACCACTTATTCCTGGGTGGCCACATCCAATCCAAATGTGTCCGGAGAGAGCACCACTCCACAATCGGGTAAGATCATTACCGATGGATTGAATAATGTGACCAATGCCGATCAACAGGTGGTTTACGATGTCACTCCGTTAAGTGCTAATCTGTGTCCCGGAGATGTATTTCAGATTACTGTTACCGTACGTCCGGAACCCAAAGGATTCGATGACAATACACCGATTATCTGCAGTGATAATTCGGTGAATTATAGTTTGACCGGTAATATAAGCAATACATTGAGCGGAGGTAATAACCTGACCACAGGAACGACCTTTACCTGGGTAGCTACAAGTAATGCGAATGTGGGGGGAGAAAGTACGACTTCGCAGTCTGGTAACTTTATTACTGATAACCTTAACAATGTCACTAATGCCAATCAGGTTGTGATTTATACGGTTACTCCGACTAATAATTTATGTGTAGGAAATGCTTTTATCGTAAGAGTAACGGTACAGCCTGAACCAAGGGGACATGATGACAACACCGTTTTTGTGTGCAGTAATAATACCCTTAGTTACAACCTCATAGCTAACGTATCGAATACCGGTTTAGGAGGAAATAATTTAGTAACGGGTACTACGTTTAGCTGGATCGCAACCAGCAATGTGAATGTAAGCGGTGAAAATACAATAGCACAGGCAAGTAATGTAATTAATGATCACCTCCGTAACATTACCAATGCCAATCAGTTTGTTGTTTATACGGTAACTCCTTCGAATGGTCTGTGCGTTGGTAATCCTTTTACAATAACGATCACCGTGCGCCCTGAGCCTAAGGGTTTTGATGATAACTCACCCCTGGCGTGCAGTAATGATCTGTTAAACTATAATCTGGCTGCCAATGTGGCCAATACCGGAGCAGGCGGCAATAATGTTATTGTTGGTACCACCTTCAGCTGGGTTGCCACTGATAATGCCAATACCACAGGCGAGAGCACAACTCCGCAAGCCGGGTCAGTGATTAATAATACCATTCGTAATGCGACCAATACCAATCAATTAATTGATTACACGGTTACGCCTACCAGCGGAGATGGTTGTATTGGCGATCCATTTGTTATTTCGATAACGATACGACCAGAACCGAAAGGGTATAATGATACAACTCCGGTTACATGCAGTGACGTGGCATTTAATTATGACCTGTCTTCCAATATTGCTAATACGGGTCTTGGCGGAAATAACCTGGTGACAGGAACTACATATAGCTGGATCGCAGCCAATAATGCGAGTGTGAGCGGAGAAAGCGTTACAGCACAGGCTGGGAGCACAATTACAGATGTTTTAAACAACATCACCAATTCGAACCAGATTGTGGTTTATACCATTACTCCGACCAGTGTTGCGGGTTGCGTGGGGGGATCGTTCACCGTTTCTGTAACCGTAAATCCTGAGCCCAAAGGCTATAATGATAATTCATTGTTTATTTGCAGTGATGCTGCAGTCAATTATAATCTGATAGCAAATATTGCCAATACAGGAGCAGGGGGTAACAACCTCGTCACAGGTACCACCTTCAGCTGGATCGCAGCAGGTAACGCCAATGTAGGCGGAGAGAGCACTGTCGCGCAGCCAGGGAATACCATCACCGATGTTTTGAATAATGTAACCAATTCAGTTCAGGTAGTAGTTTATACAGTAACTCCTGCCACTGCAGGATGCGTAGGAAATCCATTTACTGTTTCTGTTAATGTGAGGCCTGAACCGCAGGGTTTTGATGATCCTACTCCGGTAATCTGTAGTGATGCTGCCGTGAATTATAATCTGGTCACCAATATCTCCAACATAGGAAATGGAGGTAACAACCTGGTTACAGGCACCACCTTCAGCTGGATAGCCGCATCGAATCCTAATGTATCAGGTGAAAGTAATGTTTCTCCGGGTACCTCCTCTACCATTACCGATGTTCTGAATAACGTAACCAATGGCAATGAAGTAGTGATTTATACCGTTACTCCGCGAAGTTCAGATGGCTGTTTCGGAAATACGTTCACTGTTTCAGTTACGGTACATCCGGAGCCTAAAGGCTTTAATGACACTGCTCCCTTTACCTGCAGTGATGTAGGACTGAATTACGATCTGACAGCAAACATTGCCAATACTGTTGCGGGAGGTAATAATCTGGTGACGGGTACTACTTACAGCTGGGTGGCAACACCGAATGCGAATGTCGGTGGAGAAAGCAGTGGTTCCACTGATCACATTACGGATGTGCTGAATAATGTGACTAACATAAACCAGATTGTCGTTTATACCGTAACTCCAACAAGTGTTGACGGTTGTGTGGGTAATCCATTCACGGTGAGTGTAACCGTACGACCAGAGCCACGCGGATTCAGTGATAATACACCAGTGATCTGCAGCGATGGTACATTAAACTATGATCTTGCTGCCAATATTGCCAATACGGTTTCGGGTGGTAATAATCTGGTAACAGGGAATACGTACAGCTGGATTGCAGTAAATAATCCAAATGTAACAGGCGAGAGTTTTGTTACACCGGGCACCGGGTCACTCATTAATGATTTGTTAAATAACGTTACGAATACCAATCAGGTAGTTACTTATACGGTCACGCCTACCAGTGGACTGGGTTGTGAAGGCAACACGTTTACCGTTACTGTTACTGTTCGGCCGGAGCCCAGGGGTTTTGATGATTCTACTCCGGTCATTTGCAGTGATGCAACCGTGAGTTATGACCTGGGCTTGAACATCGCCAATTTAGGAGCAGGAGGAAATAACCTGGTAACAGGAACTACTTATAGCTGGATAGCCACCAATAATGTGAATGTGACGGGTGAAACAACGGTGACTCCGGGGACCTCACAGGTGATCACGGATGCATTGAATAATGTTACCAATAGCAATCAGATCGTTATCTACACGGTAACTCCGACAAGTACCAATGGATGCGCAGGTAATCCATTTACAGTAAACGTGACTGTGCAACCGGAGCCTAAAGGATTTAATGATAACACGCCTTCTATCTGCAGTGATGATCAGGTTAACTATTTATTGAATAACAACATTGCCAACACCGCTTCCGGAGGAAATAATCTGGTTACCGGAACCACGTATAGCTGGGTAGCAGCCGCAAATGCAAATGTGACCGGAGAAAGTACAACTCCCCAGGCCGGAAATACGATTACCGACTTTCTAAATAATGTCACCAATGTAAATCAGGTGGTGATCTATACGGTCACTCCGAAGAGCGGCAATAATTGCTTTGGTAACCCATTCACCGTGTCTGTTACGGTTCGACCTGAACCTAAAGGATTCAATGATAATACACCGCTGATTTGTAGCGATGCCGTAGTCAATTATGACTTGGTCACCAATATTTCTAATACCGGAGCAGGAGGAAATGCTCTGACTACAGGCACCACGTATTCCTGGATTGCAACGGATAACCCTAATGTAACGGGAGAGTCTACTCTTTTACCGGTAACTACATCAGTGATAACAGATGGGTTACATAACGAGTCCGGTTCTAATCAGGTAGTGGTGTATACGGTAACACCGGTTAATGGTACCTGTACAGGAAATGACTTTATTATTTCTGTTACGGTAAGATCCGAGCCGGTAGGAGCAGATGATAACAGTCCAACTGTATGTAGTGATGAAGCCATCAGTTACAATATTCAAACCCGTAATATTAACCTGCTGGGTAATTCGGTAAGCAGTACGTTTACGTATACGGTTGTCTCTTCTGATCCAGGGAATGTTTCAGTAACTGGTAAAAACAGGACCATCGCAAGTAATGCTTCGATCACCGATGTGTACACCAATCTCACCTCGTCCGATGTGATCATTACGTATACGATCACTCCATTCAGTAATCCGGGTAATTGTTCGGGATCCGATTTCGATGTTCAGTTTACTATTCATCCGGAGCCGAGAGGGCCTAATACGGCCATTCAGATCTGTAGTGATGATCCGATCAATTATAACCTGCAGACGGTGATCAATACTGCCGTTACCGGTAACAGTGTTCCAAGTAAGTTTAAGTACTCTGTTACCTCTTCCAATGCTTCTGCGGTAGCTCCGGGACCTAACCGGAATACTCCATCTGCATCCGTAATTAATGATGTATACACCAACACCTCAAGTGCCGATGTAACTATTATTTATACCGTTACTCCTTATAGCCTGGCGGACGATTGTGAAGGAACACCTTTTACATTGACGATCACTGTTCACCCTGAGCCGGTAGGGCAAAATGTTGTTGATCCTGTTTGCAGTACCAACCTGAATCATAATATTCAGACCAGCCACATCACGAACAGTATCAATAGTGTATTTACTTATGTCGTTACTTCCACCGATGCAATCGGGGTTCCTCCGGCAGCAGACAGAACAGTAGCCAGCAACAGCCCGATTACCGATTCGTACACCAACACGACAGGAACGGATGTCATCATCACCTACACCATCACCCCATTTAGTGTAGCCGATAATTGTGAAGGAAGTCCGTTTACCTACAAAGTAACAATCAGTTCCAAGCCGGTAGGTTTGAGTGCAATAAAACTACCGGTTTGCTCGGACGTACCATTTAGCTTCGATCCGCAAAACGATATTACGAATGGAGTGGTGAGTACATTTACGTGGACAGCGGTTTACAATGGACTTACTATAAATGGAGCCACTCCTCCAGCTGCGGGAACAGGAGTTATTTCCATGGCATTAACAAATCTTGGTAATGCTAATGTGGATGCAGTATTTACAGTACTTCCTAAATCAGGTAACTGTGATGGCGTACCTTATACCATTACCGTGCCTATTCAACCGGAGCCGGTTGTTGCCACTAACCTGAATGAAACAAAATGTAGTGGTGATACCTACGGTAAGTTGCTGAATACAAATGGCACTTCTATTGGCGCAGCCACCTATGATGTAACAGTAGTGAGCAAAGATGCAGGACTAACCAGTGGAAGGCCGCTTGGATTAATTGGAGCAGGGAATTCCCTCGCCAATATTCTTTTGACCGATGCATATATCAATATAACAGCCACGCCTCTTAAAGTGGTGTACAGTGTTGTCCCTCACGGAACGAATGGATGTACCGGTGATCCTAAACTGATTGAATTCACCATTAATCCAGACCCTGTATTGCTGGTTCCGGTACCACCTGATATCTGTAGTCGTGCCATTACAAATATTGTATTAGGTACTAATGGAACATCCATTAATGCTCAAACTTACCGGTTGACGCAGATTGAATACAGCAGCAATGCTGGTCCGTTCAGCACAGTCGCTCCGGCTGATTTTACTTTCCCCGCAACCAATAAATTAGTTGCAAGCTCTGGCAATATTGATCATATCAAGAATGATGTCTTTACCAATAAGTCTGCTTTTCAGGTGGTTGTTCGCTATACGATTGTACCTGTAAGTGCGGGTACGCCATCCACACCGCTTGGTTGTGAAGGAGATCCTGCTACCGTGGATATTGGTGTAAATCCTGAACCTGTTTTAGATCCTGCTCTTACCGCATTTGTTTGCAGTGGAGACAAAATAGATCCCCTGGGAACGGCCTTCGAATTGAAGTCTCAGGCAGGAAGGGTGGCATCTGCAAAGTTCATCATCCGGTCCGTCAGTTTCCCTGGTATGACAGCCGGTGGCACCAATGCCTCTACGAATGTTCAGCTATTAAAAGATGATCTGGATAATGATACGTACATCAATGTCAACACTATTCCATTACCGGTGACCTATACGATCGCACCAATATCCGCATTAGGATGTATAGGTGATGACGTACCCGTAATTATTACAATCAATCCTGCCCCGGCTATAAAGGCTGGCCTGGACAGGGTAGTATGTAGCGGTAGCATATCCGGTATTGTATTGCAGGATAACTCACCCACCAGTATCGCGGCTGCCAGCTATAACATTATCAGTATTACCTCAACAGGGTTAACGGCTGACCCGGCAAACGCAACCACAGGAATTACAACTGATGTCAATCGTATCAGGAATGATAAGTTCATCAATTTAACCAGTGACCGGATTGTTGTTACCTACCTGGTTGAGCCTGTTTCCGCGGCACTTTGCAAAGGCCCTCAAACAGCAATAACACTGACCGTTGAGCCGACCATTCTCTCCACTTCGATCAACCATGCACCTGCTATCTGCAGCGGAACCCCTGTGAATATTGAGTTTAACTCACCAACTTATTCAAATGGAGCACCTACCAATCCTCTTGTTACATTCAGCTATAAATTGCAGACTCCTATTCCTGCCGGTATCAGCGGATATACTTCGGGAAACAGCCTGAATGAAGGTGAAGCCATTGAGGATATTTTGGTGAATTCAACCAATAGTGCAATTACCGTTCACTATCAAATCACTCCGCGCGCGGCTGCTGCTGCTAACGGAACGGCCTGTCAGGGTACACCGGAAATTATAGATGTGATCGTACAGCCAAGGCCAAAAATTAATCCGGTACAGGATAAAACCGTGTGTGAGGGTAATCCTATTAATTTAAATCTTGTTTCGTCTACCTTGCCCAGTAGCGGTGTCATTAAATTCCTTGTTACTGCTGTGCCTGAGAATGCATCGATCACTGGATTTACCGCTTCAGGCACCTTGCTTTCACCAGGTATATTGGGGGACGTATTATCGAATACGGATGTAGAACAGCGTTACGTGGATTATACCTTTGAGCCCATTAATGTAGATGCATCTGATGCTACCATTTGTGCCAATGGGATTCCAATTACGGTTAGGGTGACTGTTAACCCTCGACCGGATGTCACTCCTTCTGCCGTTACCCTGGAGATTTGTAGCAGCGAATCTATTGAGGTACAATTACCTACCGACACGGATCCATCCAGTACAATTGTAAAGTGGACAGCGCTGGCCTCTTCGGTTGACGTGATCGGAGAAAGCGCTGGTGCCGGTGATGTATTATTCCAGACGCTTTTGAATAAGAGTAACGTAGTCCAGACAGTTGATTACACCATTACACCTTCATTTAATGGATGTGACGGACCTTCCAAACACCTTATTGTAACGGTTAACCCAATACCAACAGTGGCATTGCCCAATAAGATCACCGTATGTGCAGGAACTCCGTTGAATATAAATCTATCACCATTGGCGAATACCACTTCGAATACGACATTCAGATGGGAAGTGACAGATATCAATGGTATTGGTACGCCAGGACAATTTGATGGAACAGGTACCTTAATCAGCCAATCGTTTATCAATAATTCAGATGCATCAGCTACTCTTCTGTATCAGGTCACGCCCATCTTCCATGGTAATGGAACGGTTCAGTGTGAAGGGATACCCAGGATTATCAATGTTTCCGTTTCACCTACCATTACCGCTGCATTTGTATCAGCCGATGAGGGGGTATGCGAAGGAACACCTGTGTTCCTGACGTTTGAACTGCACGGACAATCGCCTTTTGATTTTGTCTACAGCGCTACCGATGCAAATGGAACGGTGAACAAGGCAGTGACTAAATCCGGTAATGTGAAGGTGGATAAAGTGACACCTACGATCACAACAGTATATAAAATCGTGTCTGCAAAGGATGCGCTGGGATGTGAAGTTATATTCTCTCCTCAGCCGGAGATTACCATCACAGTGTACCAGAAAATAACTGCAGCATGGACAGCTAATGTTCCTCCATTCGTAGGCGGAACGTCTGTGGTTGGGTTTACCAATACCTCCACACCGGTTGACGGAAGTGTATTTAACTACGACTGGAGTTTTGGTACAGATGGCTATGTGAATCCACTAACAGCAACAGGAGTAGGACCCTTTGCCGTTACTTATACCCGTCCCGGAGATCATTATGTTTCACTGACCGCATCGAATAAGTTCGCTCCGGTTGATTTAGGTTGTGAAAGTACCTTTGCAGCAAAAATCACCATTCCTGTACTTCCGCTGATGGCCGACTTTAAGTTTGACCCGAAAGCCGCCTGCTTCCCTCAGAACATAAAAATAACAGAGAACACAGCAACAGGTGTTGCAATGGATTGGGTGGTGAAGGACAGCAATGGTGGAATTGCAGCTACTTCCAATGCTCCTCTTCCTGAGTTCCTGATTACTAGCCCTGGTAAGTACACCATTTCATTGAGAACGTATGATCCGTTTACTCATCAGGAAGCCTTTGCTCCAAGCGCAGGTAAGGATTTTACCATCTATGACAATCCGGTAGCTTCCTTCGATGTGCGCCCTACATTAGTATATGTTCCCGATACCGAACTGACCACATTCAATTTTAGCACGGGTGCTCCCGAATACTTATGGGATTTTGGTGACGGGTCAACTTCTACCGAACAGGAACCGAAATACACGTACAAGATTGAAGGTATTTATGATATTACCCTGGTTGCGATTAATGATCATGGTGACGGTGCCGTGTGCAGAGATACCCTGAACAGAAAAATTACCGCGAAGCAGGGCGGTGTAACCAAGGTACCGAATGCGTTTACTCCAAGTCCGAATGGACCTTCCGGAGGCGTGGCTGGTAATAATACCTTCAACGATGTGTTCCTGCCTATTGTGAAAGGGGCAGAGGAATTCAACATGCAGATTTTTGATCGCTGGGGAAATCTTTTGTTCGAGAGCAATAACTCGAACATGGGATGGGATGGGTATAATAAGAATGGTCACCTTATGCCTGCAGGCGTCTATGTGTATAAGCTGACAGTGAGATTATCTGACGGGCAGCGGTCTACCCAGATAGGCGACATAACAATGATTCGATAATTATCAGGGAATTTGAAAATGAGGGAATTTGAAAATCTGAAAATGTTTAACTTCCGGCTTATGAGAGCACGGTCCCTGATGTTTAAGCTTATAAGGAGTATTCTGCCTGTTGCTCTGTTAGCGATGAGCATGGGGACAGTGCTGGCACAAGACCCCCAGTTTTCACAGTACTACCAGGCACCTTTGTATTTGAATCCTGGTTTTACGGGAATCACTCCCCAGCAGCGTGCGGTTTTCAATAACCGTATTCAGTGGCCCAACCTGCCACAGGCATATACTACTTTTGCTGCCAGCTATGATATCTGGGTAGACGAATTGCGAAGCGGTTTTGGAATCATGGCCACCACCGATAAGATGGGATCTGCAGGATGGAGGACAACCACCGCTGGCTTATCCTATAGCTATAAAGTGCGATTGAATGATAAAATCGTCTTCTCTCCAGGACTCTATTTTGGATATGGTATCAATGGATTGGATCAATCGAAATTACGATTGGGGGATGGGCTGGAATACAATGGTATTTCTCTTGACCCGGAATTACAGAAACTGGGTAATCAGCAATACTTTGATTTTGGTTCAGGCTTTCTGTTGTATAGCCGCGCGCTTTGGATCGGGGCTTCCTTCAATCACATGAATACACCTAATTTATCGATCCTTAACGGAGTGAGCCGGCTGGCTATGAAAACAACGATTCATGGCGGAGCGCGTATTCCGCTCTATAACGGACCGCGTACCATGGCCAGGATATCATACCTTACCCCTTCGTTCATATTCCGGGTGCAGGGCCCCGTTACGCAACTTGATTTTGGTTTGAATTACCATATCGATCCGGTCTCTATTGGAGTCTGGTACCGCGGTAAACCGTATGAAAAGAATTACATCGGTACGGCCAACCAGGATGCCCTGATATTTCAAATGGGCTTGTACCTGAAGAATTTCACGATCGGCTATAGCTATGACTTCTCCATTTCCCAGTTGTCTGCTGCTTCGGGCGGAGCGCATGAGATCTCCGTGGTGTATGAATTTGTAGCCAAGCCGCTTCATCGTGGTATGAAGAAACGCAATCGTCTTATTCCATGCCCAACCTTTAACAGCAAAGCGGGTTTCTGGAACTGATCTTTCTTTTCAGCCTGGCGTTGCTAATGTAGTCCTGCCGAAGTCATCTTCTGACCGGGTATAATTACATGGTTTCCTTCTTGTGATTTCAGATATTTATAGCGTCTAAGGTGGGCTTTGGTCGATTTCCCAATCGACACTATGAAGTTTTATTACGCCCGTTTTTTCTTTTTCTTTTCGGCATTTCTCATCGCTCTGTTTGCTGTCACCACTCAGGGATGGAGCCAGTGCAATGCTTTACGTCCACAGGTTACGATTGACTTCAATACCGATCAGGACTGTGCTCCTGTAACCGTTACCAAATACGAGATCACTTATTATTTTAATGCGGCACAAACGCCAGCCAACATTAGCATCCGATATGAATGGAATGATCCCGCTAATTCAGTAACCATTGTTGATATGGGAAGTGGTCTTATCGCTTCGGCAGGCAATACCGCTTTTACGGCCAATGCCACTTTCACGTATAACAGCAACAACAGTTGTACCATCACGCCTACTACCACTATTTATATTAACGGAGTGCCGTGCCCTACATCACGTCAGGTACAAAGCGCATTCTTCTGGGGGACAGAAGTAGAAGGTAACGGAAGGATGTCGACCAACCCCATCAACTATGATGTGTGTTTTAATAACCCGGTAACCAATGCAGTGATTGAAGATAACTCCGAGTTTAACTGTAACATTGGCATTGAGCCAGATAACCCAAACCGGCTGACCCGTCATGTGCAATTTGTATATGGCACTAATCATAATGCCGGCACTACGATCCGTAATCTTTCTTTAACAGATGGAGGACCTCAGCCATTAACTAATACAGCCGGTGCTTTGGTATCTGCTTCAACCAGAGGCTCAGGTGCTGTTACAGTAACGGCAGGTTATTTTGGTCCTGTACAGGCTGTTCCTTTTCCTGCTGATGGTCCCAATGCGGTCACCTTTCCCATGAATGCGCCCGCCAATGTACTCAACCTTGTAAATAACCGTTTCGAGATTACGTTGTACAACTGGAATGTCTGCAACCCCTGGAATGGTGATGCCATTAACCCGAACTATGAAGACGCGGTATTGACACGCGCTTATATCCGCATTGTAGATGCACCTACTCCCGATTTTGAAACACGCGATGCACTTAATACTCCTGCTGTTGATTTTTGTATCAATGAAACGATTCATTTTGCCAATCAGACTCCCAATGTGGGTTCGTATAGCTATTGGTGGACGTTCTATGATGATGCTGTTGGTAATGTGGTATTGAGTAATAGCAGCTCTGCTAATCCCACTTTTTCTTATCCTACCGGAGGGCAGAAACTGATCCGGTTAACCGCCTCCAATCCATCCGCACAGGGGGGATGTGTTGAAGAGATCACGCACCTCGTCACGATCACCCCTTCCATGACGGCCAGGATCCGGATCTCGAATCTGAGTGATGTGATCATTACTCCCAATTTTTGTCAGGAAGCCGCTTCGCCTCTTACTACCTTTACTGTTCGCTTCAGGGATGTATCAACAGGAACGACTACTGCGCAGACGCGATGGCGGTGGGAATTTTATAATGAAGCGAATTCCCTGGTCCGGCAGGAGCCGACAGGAGGAGGGTATTCAACCACTTCAATCGGTCCTTTCGATATTGCTTACATTAATAAGGGTACGTATCGGATCAAGCTGATCATTATCGACAATGTTACTCTTTGTGAAACAACGGATGAAGTACAGGTACGCGTCTTTGAAAAACCCGTCCCTGTTTTCACAGCACCACGGGTATGCGCAGGAACAATGACTTCATTTAATGAAGCATCGACATTAAGTCCGATCAATGGAGAAAGTATCGTGCTTCGTGAGTGGGATTTTAATTATGATGGCGTCACCTTCAACAAAGATCCTGCCTTTGATAATCAATCTGCGTTTACAAGATCGCTGGGTGCAGCGGGCACACACCAGGTAGCACTTCGTGTGACCACCAATCAAAATGCGTGCTCCAATATATTGGTTGTGCCTGTGGTGGTAGATCCGATTCCCACCGCATCGTTTACTCCGGATGTTACTAACGGATGCAGCGCACTGAGAGTATCGTTTACTAATACTTCAGTAAGTGCACAGCCCGATGTCATTGACCGCTTTGTATGGGAGGTGGATGAGGGCTCAGGTTTTTCTGTTTTGGCTACGGAACATCCGGGTGATCCCGGCTTTACGGGAGTATTCGTTCATGATTTTAATAATCCGAATGCCGTTAATAAAGTCTTTAACATCCGGTTAAGAGTTGTTACTGTAAATAATTGCGAGAAGTTTTCCGCACCTGTGGCCATTACCGTTACACCCAAAGCAAAGGCAGGTTTTATTTCGGCCAATTATTCTCCTTTCAATGATAACTGTTCTCCCATCTCGGTCAAGTTTGATGTGGATGCGGCTACCAAAGCACTTTCGCCAACGGATTATACCTGGAGAGTAAGTGACCTGTCCGGTGTACTAAGCCAGGTCAGTACAGGAACCACACCTACCTATACGCAGCTCTTTACCAATACCTCTTCCCTCATTAAGGATTTTCAGGTAACGCTGATTGCTTCACTGGCTTCCGGGTGCTCCGGTGATTCCACACGCACGATCAGAGTGAGCCCGATACCGGTTTCTTCTTTTACCATCGACACAATTTTGTTTGACTGTGAGCGAATGCGTTTGCGATTTGCAGCCACGCAAAAAGGTCTTCAATACCATTGGGTTATTTCCGAGAATAATGTGATCATGTCAGGTACTACTTCCTCCGATGACGTAGTGGAGTATGAAGTAACCCGGATCTCGTCTGCTATTAATTTAGCGGTAAGCCTGGACACAAGGAACCTCGCCAATTGTCCCAGTCCGGTAACAACCAAAAGTGTTGTGGTCCCTCAGAAGGATGTGATTAACGCTTCCTTCACCGTCACTCCGAAGACGCAGTCTTTTCCGAATACAACAGTCAACATCACCAATACAACCAATGCCGGAACCTGGACTTACCTCTGGGATTTTGGTGATCACGTCACGTCTGTTGAATCAGGAACAAGTTTGCAGCATACGTACGCCATGTCTGGCAATTACACCATCACACTAAAAGTTTCTTCAGGGTCGTGTATTGAAACCTATACACAGTCCGTCATCATTTTAGCGACACCACCTTTTGTTGATTTTGACTACGCGCCACCTTCCGGCTGTGCGCCTCTCACGGTTAAATTTACAAATCTTTCAAAAGGAGCTGAGCCGGATAAATACGTATGGGAGTTTGGTGACGGGCAGGCTACTTCCAATGCGATCAATCCAACGTATACGTATTATGAACCGGGCAAGTACACGGTAAGTCTTACCGCTGCCAACCCCACGGGGCAGACCACACGAGTCACCAAACAGGAAATCATTGAAGTCTACCCTGTGCCCGATGCACAGTTTGATGTGAAACCGAAAGAAGTAGTGGTGCCGGACGGAGTTTTATTTACCAGCAACCGAAGCTTTCAGGCAACCAGCTTTCTTTGGGATTTCGGTGATGGCAATACTTCCGCTGAAGTACAGCCACAGCACAATTATGCCGAAGTAGGAGAGTACACGATTACGTTGATCGCCTACAATGATTACGGATGCTCCGACACTACAAAGATGGAAGGAGTGGTCAAAGCCATACGGGGCGGGCAGGTATTGATACCGAATGCATTCTCTCCCAGTACTTCTGGAAGCGGAGGTACTACTCCGGGAAGCGGCAAGAACGATGTGTTTATGCCGCTGATGCGTGGTGTTACTGAATTTGAAATGCTGGTGTTTAACCGGTGGGGAGTTTTGCTTTTTGAAACCCGTGATCAGAACCGGGGCTGGGATGGTTACTATAATGGAAAGTTATGCGCTCAGGATGTATACGTGTACAAGCTGACGGCTTCTTTTAGTGACGGGCAGAAGGTGACGCGAACAGGAGATATAAATCTGATCCGATGAAGAGAATTTTACAGAGTGTATGGATGATGATCAGCTTATCGGCTTTCGCGCAGGATCCGGAGTTTTCGCAATATTATTCCGCACCGCTTTATTTGAACCCCGCGTTTGCAGGAACTACGAATGAGCATCGGTTCATTGCCAATTACCGGAATCAATGGCCCAACGTGACACGCGGTTATGAAACGTATGCGATGTCGTACGATTATAATTTAAATCGTTTCAACAGCGGGTTAGGATTTTTGGTTACCGCTGACAAGGCCGGAACGGCAGGCATGAAGTCTACTCAGTTTAATTTTATTTATTCTTATAAAGTGAGTGTTTCTGATAAATGGGTGATTGCCTCCGGTTTGAATTTTGGTTATGCTTTTCGCAGTATCGATTTCAATAAATTGCTTTTTAGCGATCAATTGCAATTTGATGCCAATGGCAATGCACCCAGTGATGATCCTGCCGCATACAACCTGAATACGGCACGGTACTTTGATTTTAAAGCGGGGATGCTGGCCTATAACAAATCGTTTTGGTTTGGTTTTGCAGCAAGTCATTTGAATACACCGAACCGCTCGTTGCTGGATGGAGAAGCTGTTCTTCCCATTAAGACCACCATCCACGGGGGCGTGCGCATCCCTTTATACTGGGGGCCATTCAAAAAAGATCGTATCTCGGTGCTGTCTCCATCTTTTGTTTATAAAAAGCAAGGTAAGTTTGATCAGCTGGATATAGGTGCTTATTTTTTATATGATCCAATCTCGATTGGTTTATGGTACAGGGGCATACCCATTCAGCAGAATGTAAAGGACAATATCAGCCAGGATGCAGTGGTCGTTATCCTGGGATTCAATTTAGAGAAGATCGAGTTTTCGTATAGCTATGATTTTACGGTTTCGGATCTTGGCCCGGCATCCGGGGGAACCCATGAGATTGCACTCAAGTATAAAATGGCTGCAATCAGTAACGCCCGTCACAAGAAGAAAGAGAAGTTTATTCCCTGCCCCACTTTTTATCATAAGAAATAACCTTAGCGGGATCACAAATTTAAATTGACGAATTACGATTTTGAGGAATCCGGATTTTGCATTTGTCCATTCTAAATTTGTAATTCAAAATTGCCCTTTGCCGCATTTTCCTACCTTTGAAGATTGAATACCTTCTGATAAGGGTTAGCGATGAATTTTGCCGAAGATTTGGATAGAAACGGGGTGTTTCGCAAGGTGGCAGCAGCAGCGCGTCACCTTGGTCTGGAGACCTATGCGGTAGGTGGTTTTGTGCGCGACCTGATGCTGCACCGGCCTTGTAAAGACCTTGATTTTGTGTGTGTTGGCAGCGGTATAGCGCTGGCCGAAGAAGTGGCAAAACAGCTCGGTGGCCTTCAGGTTACCGTATTCCGGAATTTTGGTACTGCCATGATCAAGGCCGATGACTATGAACTGGAATTTGTAGGCGCCCGGAAAGAATCTTACCGCACAGAATCGCGTAAGCCCATTGTGGAAGATGGTACGCTGGAAGACGATCAGAAGCGCAGGGATTTTACGATCAATGCGATGGCGATCAGTCTGAATGAAACTTCCTATGGAGAGCTGGTTGATCCTTTTGATGGAGTCGCTCATTTGAAGAAGAAACTGATCAAGACTCCGCTGGATCCTGCGATTACTTTTTCGGACGATCCGCTTCGCATGATGCGCGCTATCCGTTTTGCCTCGCAGCTGAATTTCGACATTGATGCCGATACGTATGAAGCGATTGAAAAAAATGCGGAACGACTGAAGATCGTTTCCATGGAGCGGGTAATTGATGAATTGAACAAGATCATTCTGTCACCCACACCTTCGTACGGCTTCAAGCTGTTGTTTCATAGCGGGCTGTTGAAACAGTTTTTTCCGGAAATGATTCTATTACATGGCGTGGAGTATGTCGATAACCACGCGCATAAAGATAATTTCTTTCATACGCTGCAGGTGCTGGATAATGTTTCCAAAATGTCGGACGATTTATGGCTGCGCTGGGCAGCGATTCTGCATGACATTGCCAAACCACAGACCAAGCGTTTTGATAAGAACATCGGATGGACGTTTCACGGACATGAAGACAAAGGTGCACGAATGACACCCGGTATTTTCAGACGGCTGAAGCTGCCCATGAACGAAAAGATGGTGTTTGTACAGAAGCTGGTTCGTCTGCACTTACGTCCTATTGCATTGGTAAAGGAAGTAACCGATTCTGCTGTGCGCAGATTGCTGTTTGAAGCGGGAGAGGATTCTGATGCGCTGATGAAGCTATGCCGTGCAGACATTACCTCCAAAAACAGCGAGAAGGTAGCCAAGTTCCTGAAGAATTTTGAAAAGGTAGAGCGTAAGATGATCGAGGTAGAAGAGAAAGATCAGGTACGTAATTTTCAACCTCCTGTAACCGGAGATGAAATTATAAAGATGTACCATTTACCTCCTGGCAGGATTATTGGAGAACTCAAGGAAGAGATCAAAGAAGCGATCCTTGACGGGAAGATAAAGAATGACCGGGAAGAAGCTTTACAATTGCTGGCGGAGATTGCCGAAAAAAAGGGAATCACTAAACCGGAAGAATCAATAAATGATCAATAGACAGACTGAACCTGTTGATCCGTTAAAAGAAGTACATAAATGAATGGTCGGTATTATAATTTAATTTTAACATCAAACGTCTAACTTTTAATCGCTACATGAAATACGTTCTCGCACTTTTATTTTCGGCCAGCATCATCGTGGGGATGGCGCAGACAAAGAAGCAACCCACTACCACACCATCCACTGCGGCAAAGCCCCAGCAACAGGAAATCAATCCATTGACGCAGCATTTTTTGCGCAAGTATTCTTTGGCTGCACAATGGAATGATTTTGAGGTAGCCAAGAGTGCGTTATATGATTTGATCATTGAAAATCCGGCTAACGATTCATTGCTGTTTACGCTGGCGTATTATTATTACGAGAACCGGCAGTATGCCCCCAATCTTCTGATCACGCAGGAGTTGCTGGCACGTAGTCCCAAAAACCTTAATTATCTCGAGATGGCTGCTGTATCGGGCGAAGCGCTGGGAGTAAAAGATAAGGCCTTGCAAAACTATGAAACGCTTTACCTGCTCACCAACAGTCTTGAAACGCTTTACAAAATTGCCTTTCTTCAGTACGATCTGAAACGGTATAATGAGAGCTTAACCAATACGGATATTCTTTTGGGCAAGCCGGAAATCGCCACCGAAAAAGTCTATTTCAATGATGCCGATAATAAATCAAAAGAGTATGTGATGAAGGTGGCGGTACTGAACCTGAAGGGATTGATTCTTCAGGAGCAGGGAGATAAGGCCGGAGCCAGGAAATTGTATGAAGAAGCACTGGTGCTGGCGCCTGATTTTGTGATTGCGAAGCAAAATCTGGCTAAATTGAAGTGATGCAACCTTTTGAACCGGGACTCGTCTTTTGAAAAGTATTTATCGCATTTGGAGGGAGAGGCACTACATATTCATGGAGAACTGATTCAGCGCTGTCGCCAGGGCGACCGGGAGGCGCATTATAAAATTTATAAGCTGTACAGCCGCAGTATGTTCAATGTGGGGTACCGCATTGTCAACAATACGGAAGAGGCAGAAGACGTTTTACAGGAGTCATTTGTAAGCGCATTTAAAAACCTGGATCACTATCGTGGAGATTCTACTTTTGGTGCCTGGTTAAAACGAATTGTCGTCAACCGAGCCATCAATTATATCAAAAAAAAACGCCTGGAGCGGCTGCCGGAAGACGAGCACTGGGATGTGAAAGAGGAAGAAATAATTGATGAATTTGAAAATTTCCCTTTCACGGTAGAGCAGGTGAGAAGTGCAATTGAAAATCTTCCCGATGGCTATCGTACGGTGCTGTCTCTTTACTTGCTGGAAGGATATGATCATGGAGAGATTGCCGGGATATTGGGGATTACCGAATCCACTTCGAAATCGCAGTTTAACCGGTCGAAGAAGAAACTGAAAGAACTATTAACAGGAGGTGAGTGATGAATGATCCATTAAAAGAGTATATCCGGAAAAACAGGGAAGCGTTTGATACGCGTCTTCCATCTGATAAGGTGTGGAAGTCCATCGACTCCGCGTTACCTGAAATGAAGCAGCGTTCACTGTGGAATTCACTTACAGTATGGCGTGTAGCAGCCATTTTGTTTCTTTCACTTTCGGTTTATTTATTCAGCACCCGCCCGATATCTGGCGTGAAAAAATCGGAAGTAGTAAAACTGCAAAATGAGTTCACTGACCAGGAATTGTTTTACAACGATCAGATCGCGGAGAAGGTCGCCTTTATCGATGACTTTAAAGATTCGGATGAACAGGAACAGTTTACACAGGATTTTAAAAAGCTGGATGCCATGTACCAGGTGCTGCGTGAAGAGATGAAAGCGAAACCAAGCATAAAAGTAAGGGATGCCCTGATCCTGAATATGCTGGTGCGTATCGATTTATTAAATCAGCAGATCAAAAGGCTGGAAGATGCAGATAAAACGGACAAACCGAAAGAATCATCGATATAGATTTACGATTTTAGAATTACGAAGTACAAATTTTTGGGAGCCCTCTTTAAATCTGAAACTGTACATCTGAAATCGTCAATAAGAAACTACCAGTCCTCTTCGTTCTTCAGCTCAAACTTATCGATTTTGGAGTCGAGGATTTTTCCGTCTTCGCATTTGAGAACGCGCGCAGGGAATCGTTTGATCAATCCATAACTGTGCGTAGCCATCAGTACCGATGTGCCACTCTTGTTGATTTGCTGAAACAGTTTGAGGATGCCAGAGGAAACTTCCGGATCGAGGTTACCGGTAGGTTCATCGGCAAAAAGAATAAGGGGTTCATTCAATAATGCACGGGCAATCACCACACGTTGCTGCTCGCCACCCGATAGCTGATGAGGCATCTTTTTTTCTACTGAACCCAATCCTACCTGCATCAATACATCGGCCAGGCGGGCTTTTATCTTGGCGCTGTCTTTCCAGTTGGTCGCCTTCATTACAAAGGTCAGGTTTTCACCTACGGTTCGGTCCGGAAACAACTGAAAGTCCTGGAAGATGATTCCTATTTTTCTGCGCAACAGCGGAACCTCTTTGCTTTTGATTTCACGGATAGTGAAACCAGCTACGTTGATATCTCCCAGACGCAAGGGAAGATCTGCATAAAGTGTTTTCAGCAATGAAGATTTTCCTGATCCTGTCCGGCCCACCAGAAAGACAAACTCGCTTTTGTCAATTTCAAAACTGATATTGTCGAGCACACTGTTGTGATCCTGAAAAATAGTGGCTTCCTGTACGCGAACTACTGGATCTGTTGAAAACATAGATGAGATATAAAAAAGAAAGATTCAATATTCAACGCGGCAATCACCGTATTGAATATTGAATCCGGAATGTATTAATTAAGCATTCGCTTTCTTATGATCGGCCAGGAACTTAGCAAGACCGGAATCCGTAAGCGGATGATTTAAAAGATCGGTGATTACTTTCAATGGACAGGTAGCTACATCGGCACCAATCTCTGCGCACTTGATCAGGTGGTTGGTGTGGCGAACGCTGGCGGCCAGTATTTCGGTAGTATATCCGTAGTTATCATAGATATGACGGATTTGTGCGATCAGATCCAACCCATCCAAACCGATATCGTCCAGGCGGCCGATGAACGGAGAAACATAGCTTGCACCTGCCTTGGCCGTAAGCAATGCCTGGCCGGGTGAGAATACAAGTGTACAGTTGGTACGGATACCTTCGCTGGTGAATTTTTTTATTGCTTTAATGCCGTCTTTAATCATTGGCACCTTTACTACGATTTTATCATCGATCTTCGCCAGCTCTTTTCCTTCTTTGATAATGTTCTCAAAGTCGGTAGCAATGACTTCGGCACTTACATTGTTATCTACAATACTGCAGATGGCTTTATAGTGAGCTCTTACTTTTTCAGCTCCGGCTATACCTTCTTTGGCCATCAGTGATGGATTGGTAGTCACCCCGTCAAGCACCCCAAGGTCATAGGCTTCTTTAATCTCGTTAAGATTGGCTGTATCGATGAAAAATTTCATTGTTAGTAATGTTTGGTTGTAAAGTTAATTAAACGGCTATAATGTCTAACCTATTTTGATCGGGAATTCGGGGGAAAGGAACTGGATTCCGTAGTGCCTGATTACCAAGCCTCTAAAAAGTAGCAAGCCGAACATCGCACCGCTACAACCGCCTACCCTTGCTACCTTCCGATCCTGGGGGAGTTCAGCAGGAGCTGGTCGTGCCGGCTTGCTGGCGCAAAAGTATAAAAAGAATCGGGATTACCGCAAGGTGATCTTCTCAACTTTAATTTTTACGATCAATGATTGCGAGGATGACAGATACACGACTCAGGATTACAGGAAACCGGTATACAGGAAGTGCAAATCGATGACTCCCGGCTAACTGCTATTTCGATTTGTTGAATCGGCCTGTTTTCAATTACTATTATTTAAGCCAGGCCTGAATTGTACAGGTTGAATTCCAGCGGGCTGGATTCGATGAACCCATCCGCCTTCAGGTCTTCGAAAATTTCCGCATCGAAGGTAAGGTCGCGCGCTTCGGCATTACCTTCCTCATCAATAGTAATCTCGGTGCCTTTCCAGTGAATGGGGTTTACCTTGACCAGGATTTTGATTCCCTCCAATTCTTTTTTAAAATACTGATGAACGATATTTGAACTCATTCGTATAGAAAGTTGAATATGAAACTGAACCTACCGGAACGTATTGATACCGATCGGCTTACCTTATTTCGGCTAAGGTACGAAGATGCCGAAGAATTATTTTATACTTATGCCAGTAAACCGGAAGCCACCCGGTACATGTCGTGGCCCACTCACCTTAGCCTGAAAGACACACGGAATTTTATGGACTACGCTGTGGCCGGATGGAAGGCGGGCACTGATTATTCTTTTGCTATCCGGTCAAAAAATGAAAACCGGCTTATCGGCAGCTGTGGCCTGCTCAATGATGAAGGTAAGATTCAGTTCGGTTATATTTTTAGTCCCACCCAATGGGGAAAAGGATACGGTACGGAAGTATGCCGCAAACTGATGAATGTATTGAAAAGGCAGGACGGAGTATTTCGTATCAGCACATTTGTAGATGCAGAGAATGTGGCTTCCGCAAAAGTGTTGATGAAATCGGGACTTGTGGAGGAGGCACGCCTGGACAAATGGTTTCGCTTTGTCAATCAGGGTAATGAACCAAGGGATTGTATCCTTTTTAAACTTCCTTTGTAGCTCTTGCAAAGTCCGATAGCCATCGGACATTAAGATGAAATTAATGATCACGTTAGAATACTATAAGAAATACGTATGAGACTAAAATGGATTTTGTTGTTTGTACTGGCAGGCTCAATGGCTCATGCACAAAAATCGAAAGATTACTCCGCAGTGATCAATGAACTGGCAGGCAAACTTCAGGCAGCTCATCTTTCCGATAAACCAGTTCGGCTGGCAGTGGTTCCTTTGGCGAATACACAATCCTCTTACGCCAACCGGTTTGGCGAATATGTTACCGAGTCGCTGATCTCCAGGTTGTCTGATCAGCCGGGCAAGTTTAAAATATTTGAACGCAAACGTCTTGATGCCATCCTCAAGGAAGATGAATTGATTCTTTCTGATCTCATGCTTCCGGAAGCGGCCCAAAAGATCGGCAAGCTGGCACCAATTGATGCACTCTTCTCCGGTACTTATACCAAGCTGAAAACGTATGTGGATGTAAGTGCACGGCTGATCGATGTGACTTCAGGAGAGATCATGGTTAGTTTTTCGGGAAGAATAAAGATGACGAAAAACCTGCGCATACTTTTTCCTATTGAAGATGATACTGATGAAAACTCAACAACATTGATTGTTACACAGCAGCCAAAAGAAAAAACAAGTGATCTTACTATCAGCAAAGGAAAATCGAAAGAAGAGCAATGTCAGCAGTATGTAAAAGATTTTCAAGTAAAGCTGAATGATTTAAGCACAAAAGAACGAGTGGATGCAGTGGTGAAGGAGGCGATGAAAACTCCTTTTGATAATCAATGGTGTGGTAAGCTTCATTATGAAATGTTGTATTCGCTGCAGCGATTTAAAATCAAAGACAGTAATTACGATGTTTTCCTGTTAGCCACGATGGACACCATTCGCTATCCATCATTAGATGATCGTTCGTATGAAATTATCCGCTTCCTGGTGCGTGATAGTGTAGTGGATGCAAAGGAGTGGAAGGTTGGATTAAAAACGATTTCAAAAATTGGTGATTATACAATTTCTACTTACGCAGGATATTTGTTGGCCAGAACAAAATCCACTTTGGATGAATCACATGAGAGAATAGATGCTTATTTTCAATTAGCCAATGCACAAAAGATTGGGTTGCCCAAACCGATTGGATATAGCCAGGCTTTCTTTGAAATGATGGAAGGAGTTAGACAGAATCAGGCTCTCCGTAAATATGTGTATGAAAAATATTCCAGCGCGGTGACTTTAGATGTGAAGTCGGCAACCACTATTTATACCACGCTTCACTCCATGTACCAGGAAGAAGAGAATCGTGCAGAGAAAACAAAGATCATGAATTGGATAGCAGACTTCTTCTTACATCATGAAGATGAGAAGACGCATGAGCATTTGTATGATATGGCAGGGTCATTTAGTCTTAATTCCAGTGAAGCGCGTAACCGTGAAATCATGGCTGACTTTCCGGAAAGCGATCTGAAGCTATTGGTGGAAAGGTGTAAAGATAAATTCAGTGCTTATGCTTTGAAAACACCTTATCCAAACCAGCAGGAGGATCGTATTAATTTTTGTGTGAAGTATGGAATACCGATACCCGGCATTATTCCCACCATGAGCGAAGCCGAAGTGATACTAAGTGGAAACGATTTGAACGAACAACTGCGCGTGATGAAACTGCTGGTGCAGATGAAAGATCGCCCGAAACTACTAGAGAATACGCTAGTGAATTTATTTACCAAAAGAAGTTTGGATGACAAGGCAACATTGAACGCTATTCAGTCACTGGCGGTGATTGTACTGGGAAACATCAGGACTACGAATAGCAAAGCAATTGATTACATGGTAGCAGCGTTAGGAAATTTCAGTCAGGAGTCAGACTACGCTACTGATGCTTTGATTTATATAAGGAAACCATCTGTGAACGCATTAATCAAAAGCCTGAATTCAACTACCGATCAGGACGGAGGGTTACGTTATAAGATCATTGTTATCCTTGGTAAGATCGGTACGGATGCCAAAGCCGCGGTGCCTTCCCTGAAAAAACTGCTGAATGGAAATCAAAATGCGGATGTTCGCTATGCGGTTGAAGCTGCTTTACAGACGATTCAGTAAATCAGTAAGGCGATGAAATGGTCAATACTAGTTCGGAATGAAAAAACACATTAAGCGAAGCTTTCGGGTTTCCCGCTATATTATTTATAAAGAGACCCTGGTCGATCATCGTGAGCATTTCTGGTCATTCATCGGATCTTTTATAGGTATCGGTGGCATTGCTTTTACACATAGCTATTGGTTCCCGGTTAATGATAATCTGTTTTTAATAGGTTCCTTTGGGGCATCCAGTGTATTGATCTATGGTGTTATCCAAAGTCCTTTGTCTCAGCCTCGTAATCTGGTTGGCGGTCATGTTATTTCTGCCCTGGTCGGAGTAACTGTTGCGTATATACTTCCGGATATTCTATGGATAGCAGCTCCGCTGGCTGTTTCGCAGTCCATAGTAATGATGCAGATTACAAAAACACTTCACCCTCCGGGTGGAGCGACTGCGTTAATCGCTGTGATTGGCTCAGAGAAAGTAAAGAGTCTTGGATTCTGGTACGTGCTTTCGCCCGTGCTTACCGGCTGTCTGATATTGTTGATTGTCGCACTGCTATTCAATAACATTACATCCAAGCGGCAGTATCCCGCAAAAGGACATTATGCGATGTGGATAAAGAAGAACGTGTTGTTTCAAAAACCCTGATCAGAGAAGATCATGAAGACTAAAAGCAAATGAATTGTCTTCGGTCTTCATGTTCTTTTCTGACTTGTCTTTCTATCTTCCGAAATCGTCCTGAACACGAACGATGTCGTCTTCATCAGAGGGATTTGCGGCATCGGTATGTTGCCAGATCTCGGCAAGTACTCCCCATTCATTGAGGCCTACGAGGCGATGACGCTGACCTTGTTTCAGGCGAACACTGTCACCCATGTTCAGTTCACTTTTGTCTTTTTCTTCATCGGTAAAACTCGTCACCACACCGGCACGTCCGCCAATGACACGCCAGATCTCTGCACGTCTGTGATGGTACTGCCAGGATAGTCTTTTGTCAGGTTCCACCAGTAATAATTTGGGGCTTAGTTTTCCGCTGATGCGCAAGTCATCGAGGTTTACTTCCGGAAAGAATAGCCGGGCAAATTCTGCTGCCTGAGTTTCGTCAATGACAAAGAAGCCTCCCCATGGGCGGGTCGAATCCTGATTTACTGCTTTCAGATTTAATCCTTTCAGGAAATCAGCCACTTCATTAAAAATGCCGGCCTTGTCTTTGCTTGTAAGTTGAATAGTCATGTGAATAATCGGAGTAAGCGGTTTGATTTTTTTCTGCAAATATAACAGCTATAAAATAACCTGGCGGGCAGATGAAAGAGTAAATAAACTGGCAGCACCAAGGATGGCGGCCTCTTCGCCCAACTGAGCTTTGAGAATAGGAACAACTCTATTTTGCTGCGCAAGCTTCTGCTCTAATTCCGGAAGGAAGAGATCAGCTGCCAGTGCGATGTTCCCTCCGAGAACGATCGCTTCTGGTTGATCTGTTTCAATAAACTGTTTTAAAAAGATCACGAGGTTATCCGTGAACTCATGGAACAGCACTCTTACCTGTTCGTTCGTAGCAAACAAAGCGGTAAGTTCTTTTACGTCTTTCACCGTAACACCTGATAATTCTGCGTAACGCTTTACAAACCATCGCGTGGAAAAATAGTTATCGGCAATGCTGTCCATAAAAGGAGAAGGGCCGAGATTGGCGTCTTCCGTTATACCGTTGTGATGGCGTGCTGTACCTGTTCCGGTGCCAAGCGTCAGGCCGATCACCTCTTTATAACCCTGAGCTGCACCCGCAACTACTTCGCCACGGAGAAAAGCAGCGGCATCATTCATCATCAAAATATTTTTTACCGGAATCTGAAGGTATTCGGCCATCTGTTGTCTTACATTTTGTTCATACAGCGCTTCGTACTTATCCAGTCCTTTGATGTAGGATATTCCATTCTTATAATCAAAAGGACCGGGCATGGCAATACCGATCTTCTTTTCCTTTACCGGATAAAGCAGGAACACTTCGAGAAGCGCATCGCACCACGACTGGATAATCTCCTGTGCTGTGCCATGAGCATTGACGCGTTTACGGCTCCATGATCCCTGAACGATTAGTTTCTGTTCGGGCTTTGTCATGGCAGCTGTTATGTGCGATCCTCCTATATCTACTCCTAAAATAAATGAATCCATGGGGGTGTCTGGAATGTTTAAGTGTCTAATAAAGTACTATCTTTTTAGTTACTATCTCCTGCTGATTTTTAATGCGCAGCAAAAATATTCCTTTATAGTTTTGTTCTGTTTGAATATGGGTATATTTTCCATCCGAAGAGGAATGGAAAGGAATTTTTTTACCTGCGGGATCAATTAATTCCAGCACTGCGCCTGTTTCTTTTTGTTGAATGTAGAAACTTCCGTCCGTTGAAGGATTGGGAAATGCAATGATGTTGTTTAATGGATTATTCTCCAGACCGGTTACGATCTCGCTGTTCCACAGGGATTTAAAGGTGGCTATTTCATCCGGTGTGAGCGTCTGGTTATAGATCCGGACTTCATCCAACGTTCCTATAAGCGGGTAGGCGGTTTCTGACTGACTTTTTTGCCCGAATGAAATTGCTTTGGAAGTGGTAAGCAGCTGACCACGTTGTTCTACGTAGTTATCCAACTCACCATTGATATAGATTTCCATAGAATAACCAGTGAAAGTTACTGCTACATGGTAAAAGCGATTCAATTCCAGCGGAGTTGAACTATCGAGATCGATGGTGGCATTCGTGGTTTTGGTTGTCCAGCGAATTCTGCGATCCGGTATAAGGGATACTTTCCATCGCTCTTCCCAACTGCCGTGCGAGAGGATGAATGATTCCTGGTTTACTTCTGTTGGTTTCACCCAGAAAGAGAGTACAATAGCTTGCTGGAAATTCAGCGAGGACTGGTTAGATATAAAAATAATATCGCCAGCAGTAGCAAACCGGTAGGCGCTTTGTGCGCTTTCCCGTGCATCTTCTGTCGGGCTGGCACCAACACGCTGTGCGTTGTAGTTGTTGCCGCTATAATCTTTTACATCTCCATCCATTGGGTAATAGGCGAAAGCAGCAGTAGTACCAGTGGCTGATTTTTTAACAAGCAGGTTCAGTGACTTTGTGATTTCTACGTTGAGCTTGTTTTTTACTGTACATGTGGCGGTATATAATCCTTCTTCTGAGGGAAGCGTCCATAAAAGGAGGGAGTCGGTAGTTACTTTGGTGCCCGAGGCAATTGTCCATGTATAAGTAAGATCCATTTCTTTGGCAATGGGAACATGGCAGATCAGCTGCGCAATAGTATTGGCGAGGTAATACTTTTTATCCTGGGAGATGGTGGTGATAACCGGACTGGCCGGTATTTTTTCCATTACGGCTACCGTTACGCTGTCTTTGGCGGACAAGGTACCAGAGGTAGCTTTCAATACGATTTTGTAATCCCCGGCTACAGAGGGCGTGGTCCAGCTAAAGGTATTGACAGAAGTGGTCTGAGCAAACACATCGTTCACGTACCATTCATAAACTACAGGTACCGTTTCATTATCTACTTCGGAATATACATTCACTTGTTTGTTGTATTCTGCAAAAGCGCTGGCTGTTGTTAACGATTTGATGCGAAGGGCAGGTGTGAAATTATATCCATAGTGAAAATCTACCACATCGTTTTGCAGATAGAGCTTACCGTCTTTTACTGTGGTAGAAGATCCCGCAGGAAGGTAGGAGAGCAGTACCGCTTCTTTCGTTTTCACTTCTACCTGTGTATTTCCGCTTGCTCCTGAAAGAATAACAGTTTCGCTGAGCGCATCATATACGTCATACGTACCCGATCCAAGCTCAAGAGTTACCTGCTGACTGGTGCTTAGCGGATTGTAAATAAGATAAGTAGGGAATTTATTTTGACCGAAGAAATCCGTTTTATTGACATCTAATTTCAGGATGCCGGAAACATTGGTTGTTTCAACAATGGCACCGAGGTAGCCAACACTGGAGGAGCCATACAGACCAAGATTGGTGGAGGCCCATCCGCCCCGTTTGGCATCACCGGTTCCATATAGCGGAAGATTGCCGGCATAGTTATTCTTCTCTTTCAGTGCTTCGTAGGCAATGACTGACTGGGGATCATAGGTGCTGCTCCAGACATAATCATCCTGACGATCGGATGGCAGATACTTGGAATAAAACAAGCGACTGGCATTGGCCAGATTTAAAGTCCATTTGGCAATGGCTTTTGCATAACGTTTGTCGTATTTCACGAGTGGGACAAGGGCTGCTGCCTGATGCATACCATTGAGAAAGAATGCATAGTCATTTCCACTGTCATTGGCTTCACCTACCAGGCCGGAAACATCTTTGCCGTCCCACGTACCCTTTATTGTTCCCCAGCCACGAAGGTCGCCACGGTTGAACGACCAGTTGAGCATTTTATCAATGTTATAGTTAGTACCCTGTTCAGCATTCATTTTTGCAGCTATGAATGTTCCATAAGGCAATTGTAATTCGTAGGAAGGGTTTGAATTCCAATTGGAGAGGAATTCGATGGACATCTGCGCGCCATCCAGATATTTTTTGTTACCTGTTTTTAAATAGGCGTGATAAAGGAGCCAGCCGATCGATCCGGCAGATTCCGGTTCCATTACGCTTTCTGTATTTCCTGTCATTGAGGAAAGGTACCATCCGCGATAATTCATATTCGGTACTGTCCATGGGGTAGATGACCCACCCATTTTATTAACTGCTTCCAGCCAGCGGTCAGCTATGGTAGTAAGTTGTGTTTCAAAATCAGGAGTAGAAGGATATTGTGTGTAGAGCTGGTAGAAGAATACATTCGGCATCACATCGTACCACCAATCGCTTCCGCTGGTAGCAGAGTAGTTGTTGAGATAGATGTGTTGCCCGTTGGACTTATTAAAAAAGTCTTTCACTTTTTCTGTCCAGTTCACTCCATTCTGGTTCGATTTGTTGATGCCTACCAGAGAAGCTCCTACAATGGAAGGCATAATATTGATGCCTTCTGCCGCAGATGTACTGCCTCCCACATAGGTTTGTAATAAGATAGGCTTAAGTGAGGGGTAATTTACTCCGCTTGATTTAAGCCCGGCAAGTGGAAGGTACTGTCCTGTTTTTGTCGATGAAAATATAAACTCATCGTATTTAATGGCTACGTCTTTCCAGTCGCGCATTTCATAAGGCGAAGGAAGATCTGGCATTTGATCAATGCGACTTACGGAAACCTGGCCCGGTTGAGCGTAAGAGGATATTGATAATGTGATGAAGGAAAGAAAGGATAGAAATGGTGAGTAGATATTCTTCATCGGAGAAAATTAAACTATAATCAAAAAAGGAAACCAGGGAACAAGGGCACGTTACTGCACCTCGTTCCTGGTTATCCAAACCAAATGAAATTTTTAAATTAATTGGTTACGGTTTTTCACGATCGTAAATGCTTGTCACCTGCGAAGGTGTAAGCACTGTTTTATACATACGCAATTCATCCAATGAGCCCTGGAAATAGCCACCCCATTCTAAGGGTATAATTTTATCATTATCAAAATTAGTAGTCGTTGAAGCATATTTATCAGTTGGAAAATCCTGTCCGATAACAAGATTATAAGGCTTGTCCGAAATTGATTTGGCTGGATTGGGAGTGTCGGTATATTTTGCTGCATTAATAGCAATACCATCCAGATAAAGAATTGTTTGACCACCACCGAATGTTGCAACAAGGTGATGCCACTCGTTAATTGGCAATGCCACCTGTCCATCTTTATCATATGTACCACCGCTGTATCCGATGCTTACAAACGCATGGTTTAAGTCTTGTAGTTCGAATTTATATCCGATCCATGACTGAAGACCAAGAAAACGATTACCAGCTTTGATAACGTCCGACTTAACCCAGGTGGATATCGATAACGCGGCTGTGGGATTAAGAGCGGTGTTATAAGGTATTTCGATATTTGCACCCTTGTCAAATTTAACGGCTTTTCCTGCAGCTCCTGTTCTGTCTGCTGACCATACCGGGAAACCGGCACCCCAGGCAGAAGGACCTGTTTTAAATGTTCCATTAAAAGCGTGTGAAGACTGATCAGCTGCCGTTGTTCCTGTTCCTTCGTTAAAAGTCCAGTGTGCGATCAGATCAGCTTCTGCGATAGGAGCAATTACCTTTGCTTTGTAATCATCAATTGCCTTGTTCAAAGAAACAACTGCATTGTCAACCGCGGTCTGATCGGTAGAAAGTGCTGTGATTAATGCCTGAGAAGCATCGATTGCTGTTTGCAAAGTGGCTTTTGAGCCTGCAGGATATTGTCCGTCATTTTTTCCCTCCGAAGTACTGCTGATTAACGTAGCGGCTGTGGTAACAGAAGCCTGCAATTGTGTAGTGTCTGCTGGTTTTGCATCCTCATCGTCCGAGCAGGAAAGAGCAATTCCTGCGAAGGCCAGAGCGGCCAGCAAGTAAAGAACCGGTTTTCCGAATTTAGTTTTCATAATTTGTTTGTTAGAATTTAGTTAAGTAATTAAAAGTTAGTGTTGTCATTGTATAGATGGATTAGTGTCTATTTCAGATTGAGGAATGAGGAAGTAGCGCTTGGTATCGTAGTTGAATACATCTATTCCGAGTGCAGCTTCTGCTGCAGTTTTCCCATAGCGCATCAGGTCGAAGTAGCGATGAAACTCAAAGCCCAGCTCCACTCTGCGTTCGTGGCGGATCGCATCGCGTACTGCAGATTGGCTGCCGACTGCCACATCGGGTAACAAACCTGCAGGCACAGCTCCAAAGCCGGTGAGTCCCGCATCGTACAGGTAGCTCTCCCGTGCTCTCTTGCGAACTTCATTCAGCGGAACAACGGCTTCCCCTGTGCGTGTCAGTTCATTTAAGGCTTCGGCTTTCATCATCAGCACATCGGCATAGCGCATGTACACATAGTTCAATCCGGCATCGCCTTTGGTTCCTTTAGGCACTTCGTTCAGCGGCTGAATGTGTTTCTTGTTCAGGTAGCCGGTGGTGGACCAGGTAGGATCAAAGGCTTCGCCATTCATCCAGGTATGCCCTTCACGGCCTACGGTATAATCAAGACGGGGATCATCGATACCTCCGGCTGTTTTTTCAAATGCGTTAACAAAACCAGCTACAGGCGCATTGAAGAAATATCCGTTCTCGATAGCAGGAGAGAAGAACTGATTTAAAAAACTGCCCAGCGATACTCCGCTTACATGCTGGATCTCGAAGATCGATTCGGAGTTGTTCTGGGTAGAGTCGATGAAGTTGTTTCTGTAAACCGGCTGAAGTGAATAAAGCCCTAATGCTTCCAGCGAAGTAACGGCATCTAATGAGGCTTGCCATTTGCCTTGATAAAGACTGGCTTTGGCAAGCAATCCATACGCAGCACCTTTTGATGCTTCGCCTGCTTTTGCCGGCTTTGCTTTTAGAACAGCAATGGCTTCATTCAGGTCTTTTTCGATTTGTGCATACACCGCAGCTACCGATGATTTTGGCAAGCTGTTTCCCGCAGGATTAAGCACCGGCTCAAGACGTAATGGAATCTCGCCATAAATATTAACGAGGTTGAAATACAAGTAAGCACGAAGAAATTTGGCCTGACCTACGATCTCCGCTTTGCGGTCTTCATCCATCACGAGATTATCGCTGTACAGCAAAAGGAAATTGGCACGCGTGATTCCTTCATAGTACTGCCTCCACATTTTGTCTAGGTATTCATTGCTGCGTGAGTAATTGAATTGTTCCAGGAATGCGACATCTGATAAGTCACCGGGGTTGCCGCCTTTTACTGCATCATCGGAGACCACATCACCAAATACCCACAAGGCATTATTGGTAGAGTTGAAAGAGATGGTATTGTAAATACCCGTGATGGCAAGTTCTGCCTGAGCTGCCGTCTTATAAAAAGTAGAGCTGCTATAGGTGCCTTCCAGGTTCTCTTCCAGAAAATCGGAGCAGGAACTGAAAGCAACCAGTGTAAGTGTGATGAACAGGATGGATATCTTTTTCATGTGTGTCGTATTAAAAAGTGATGTTCACTCCAACATTATAAGACCGTGCTGCAGGATAGGTCCCCCAGTCAATTCCGTTTGCCAGGTCACCGCTTCCTTTGGCATTATCACTTTGCGTCATTTCAGGATCGAGTCCCTGAAATTTGGTGAAGGTGAGCAGGTTGGTGCCGGAGAAGTAAATGCGAACATTAGTGAAGCCGTACTTCGATAATGCTTCCGCAGGAATGGAATAACCTAACTGGAAATTTTTAAGTCGTGTATAGGAAGCATCTTCGAGAAAGCGTGAGGAAAACATATTGTTATTGCTGGAAGCATCCCACGAGGCACGCGGAAACTCATTGCTTGTACCTGGCCCTGTCCAGTGATTTTCAACATAACGTTCCGTTACATTGAAGGGGCGGTAGAATCCTTCTATATCACGATTGATGACAGAGAACACCTTTTGTCCATAGGCGCCCTGGAAGAATAAAGACATGTCCCAGTTTTTGTAACCCAGTGTTACATTCAAGCCGGCTGTTACTTTCGGTATCGGACTTCCGATGTGCTTGCGGTCATTGCCATCAATTACACCATTACCATCCTGATCTTTGTACATCACATCACCGGGCTGAATGCTGGCACCCTGATAGGCGTGTGTGAAAATCTGTGTGGTGTTTTGAAATATTCCTTCCATTTCATACAGGTAGAAGGAGCCGACAGGATGACCTTCTTCTGTCAGCGTGAGGTAAGTAGAACCTACCGCACCGGCAGGGATAGGAGCGGTATTTAATCGCAGCACTTCATTGTGCAGTGTAGCCGCATTGGCACTCACACTATACCGGAAATCTCCTATGGAATTGGAATGATTGACTTGTAACTCAAACCCGCTGTTCAGCATGTCGCCATTGTTGGTCCATACAAAAGCGTTTTGTCCTACGGATGCGGCCAGCGGCTGACGCATCAGCATATCGGTGGTCTTCTTTCTGAAATAGTCAAGTGAGAAGGAAAGCTTACCGTTCCAAAGCTCTACATCTGTTCCTGCATTGAGCTGATTGCTGGTTTCCCACCTGATCTTACTGTTGCCATAACTGGCTATGGAAGATCCCAACGTGCGTGTACTTCCATACGGATAGTAGGCGCCAAGCCCGATGGTACTTTCGTAGGCATAGTTTCCGATCTCCTGGTTACCGATCGACCCATAACCGGCACGCAGCAACCACTTGTCGATGGTGGCATTGTCTTCAAAAAATTCTTTATCGATTCTCCATCCCAATGATCCGGCATAGAATGTTCCCCAACGATTATCAGGGCCGAAACGCGATGAGCCATCTCTTCGCAGCGTAGCCGAAGCTAAATATTTGTCGTTGAAATCGTAATCTACCTTGCCGTAGAAGGCAGCCAGTGAGTTCCCGGATTTGCCTTCGGTGTTTACCGTCAGACCAAGACCATTGCCCAGGTATACAAGGCTCCCATCCTGATCAGGAAAATTTTTCTGACTGCCGGAGAGTGAATAGTAATCGGCTTTGATGGTTTCGCTGCCCAACAGGAAATTAAAGTTGTGCTCACCAAACGATTTTTGATAGGTGATGAAGTTACTCAGCGTGATGGTTTGATTGCGCGCGGTGTTTACATTCAGGTTATTGATCCCATTGATACGATTGTCTGTTCCCCAGGTGCGGTCAAACCTTCTTTGATTCTGCCCTTCGAAGTCGATACCGAGGTTGGAAGTGAACTTAAGACCTTCGATGGGTTCGATGGTAATGTAAAACTTTCCGAACAGACGGTTCACTAACTTTTTGTTTTGATTATAAGCCAGCATTCCTACCGGGTTATAGCCATCACCAAACAGGTCAAAGCGATCCGGTTTGTCAACGAAGTCACCATTGGCATCGTAGATGGGAATAGCAGGAGTGCGGAACAGTGCATAGCGAAGCACGCTTCCACCATTACCACCTGCACCATCGCCAGAACTTCCGATGAGATCGGTAGTAGCTTTGGATAAATTAAGGTTAACACCGGAGCGAAGCCACTTCTTGATTTGTGAATCCACATTCACGCGTGCTGATAACCGGTTGTAATCGCTCGACTTCACAATCCCCTGCTGATCAAAATAGTTTCCTGAAATGAAGTAGCGGGTTTTGGCATCACCACCGGAAACAGAAACGCTGTGTGATTGCAACGCACCATCCTGCATAATGGCATCCACCTGGTCTACATTGGGAAGGGTAGAAGCAATGTCTTCAGTAATCAGCTTGCGAAAGAAGATGGGGTTAGTCTTCGTTGCATTATCGTTAGTGGCCGCTTCATTATAGAGCTGTACATATTGATCGGTGTTGGCCATCTTCAGCTTACGACTTGGCTGCTGAATGCCATACTGACTGTTGATCTGAACCTTGGGTCCGGAAGTGGTTCCTGATTTCGTAGTGACGATCACCACACCATTGGCAGCACGCGATCCGTAGATTGCAGCAGCGCTGGCGTCTTTTAAGATACTGATGTTTTCAATGTCTTGCGTAGAGATCTGACCGATATCCAAAGTAGGAACGCCATCCACTACATATAAGGGATTGTTACCACTGTTGATTGAGCCAACTCCGCGGATACGGATAGACACTCCTTCACCGGGAGCTCCTGTATTTTGTGAGACGACTACACCAGGTGCTCTTCCCTGCAAAGCCTGGTCTAATGTAGGAACAGGAAGACGTATCAGGTCTTCTGATTTTACGGTATTGATTGCTCCGGTTATTTTTTCTTTTTGCTGAGAGGTATAACCGGTCACTACGATTTCAGATAATACTTTCAGATCATCGGTGAGGATTACATCAAATGAGGTTTGCGATCCTATGGGAAGCTCTTCGGTGATGTAGCCGATGAGCGAGATAATCAATACCGCATCGGGCTGTGGCGAAGTCAATTGAAATTGAAAGTCTCCGTTGGTATCGGTAATGGTTCCGATGGAAGTTCCCTTTACGTATACGCTGGCACCGATGATGGCTTCTTTCTTCGTGTCAGTTACATTACCCCTGATCACAGTTTGTGCCTGCGCACTGAAGACGATCGAAATCGTTGCCAGAATAAGGAAGTAGTATTTCTTCATAATCATAGCTTTATAATTAATTATTAGTTGTTGGTGATGGGACAGGAGGTACGTAGGCGACTACTTTTCCCGCCACGGTATAGACAGACTTGTCTTTTTTGATCTCACTTCCTGCCGGCAACACGACAATGAGCCGGGCCGATTTTGATGGGATAGAAAAGTCGGTGATATCGGTAATCCCTTCTTTTATTTTTTCCTGCGTGAGGGCATCGTATAAATCAAACGCTTCATGGTTATCCGGATTGAAGCTGATGGTTTTTTCTTCCTCATAAGGATTATAGTAGAGATAAGTGGGCCATGCTTCTTTGGAATAGAAGTCAGTCGCATTGCAATCCAGCTGAAGTATTTTTTCAACGTTGGTCTTTTTAACGATGGCCCCGAAGATGCCGACCTGGCTTGAGCTATAAAGGCTGAACATCGAAACTTCCGGCTGCCCTTTCACCCACTTTGGCCCGTCACCGATCGCTACGGGTGAGATGCCTTTGAGTACGGCTTTGCCATAATCATCGGCTTTGCGCAATCCTTCGTAGGCAATCACATTTTTGGTGATGTCTTTTTTCTCCGGCAGCCACTGGTGCTGATCATCGATTTCGTAAGGATAAAACAAGCGCGCGGAGTTGGTTACATTCAGCATCCACTTGCCCACCGCATTGGCATACCGATGATCGTACTTCACCATCGGTACCAGCGGCCAGGCCAGGTCAAATGAATTCATCAGGAAGGCATATCCGCCACCATCAGTAATACTTCCCTGCAGGCCATGCACATCATAATCACCCCAGCGTTCGGAGATCACTCCCCAGCCAGTACGTCCATCGGTAGCCTTACATCCTTCAAAGGTCCAGTCGATTACTTTTTTGATTTCATAATCCGTTCCATGCTCTGCATTTAGTCGTGCACCGACATAAGCACCAAACGGCATAAGCAATTCATAGAAGCGACTTTCCTTTTGATTGTGTAATGCTTTGGTAGCCGACATGGCACCTTTGAGATAGCGCTCGTCACTAAATTTCTGATAAGCCGCATAGAGCACGAATGCATGACCACCCGCTACATCCTGCTGTTTGGGAATGTGATTGTTCATTCCTTTCATCTGGCTATAATCGAAATAGGAATAATCGTAATTGCCATTGAGTACAGAATCTGCCTTATAAAACTGATCGGCAATAATGCGTTGCAGGCTATCGGCTTCGGATACGTTGGGAAACAGATCGCATACCGCATAGAACAAAACATTAGGCACTACATCATACCACCAGTCTCTTCCATAACCCCCACCCAGCAATGCTACGCTGGGATGAGTGTTGTTCATCATGATGTTCCAGCCATTTTCCCTGTTGAAATAGTTCTGAACCATCTTTACATAGTTCACTCCATTTTGATTGGTTTTGTCGATGCCCACTAACCCGGCACCCATGATGGCGCCCATGGAATTCAGTGCTTCATGAAATTCAACACTTCCTTTCGGGCCTTGCCGTACATCACCGATTACAGTGAACAGACCGAATGTTTTCTGGGGGAAGTTGCGCAGGGAACTATCCGTCCAGAGGAAAGGAAGATATTCTCCACTCAGATTAGTATTGAAAACATACTGATCATAGTTCAACGCCTTCTCGTGCCAGTCCAGCATTTTAAAAGGCTCGGGCTGATCAGGCATGCCGGCTATGCGATTGATCGTGATCTGTTCGGCCTGTTTGGGCGACTGCTTGCAGGAGATCAAACCGATCAGTGCTATAAAAAACAAAAGTATTCTGTAACTCATTGACTTAAGCGGTTAGATTCCTTTACAATGTGCCTGGCAACAGGAACAGACGCCAGCTGTGTGATGGCAATAATGACGAGCGAATACTTCAGTGCAAATGTTTCGGAAACGTACGTGGCCAGCAGGATGAACAAGCCAAGACCAATAAGACGACCTAAGAATAAGCCGAACTCGTGGTTGAATATATAAGTAAACTCATTGCGGTTTTCAATCTTCGATACCACATCAATCACCCTCATCTGTATCGGGAAGTAACCGATATCGTGTAAAGGTTGGAACAACACCTTGCAAAGAACAAACACGATTACACCAGTGGCAGAAAATAGCCATGCGTTCATCAGCGTTCCGGTCAGAAAGATGATGAGCCCAACAGTGAGAATAGGAATGCGGTGTTTCGGAGAAGTGAACCTGCCCAGCAGATAAAGCATAAAGGCAGTGACCAATCCACTTACTGCCTGCACGGTTCCCAGCGATCCTTCATTACCTACCAGGCGCATGATAAGAATGGCAGGGGCGGTAACCAGATAACCTTGTACGAGACCTTTCAGTCCGGCAAGGCCCAGCATTTTTTTCCATAGTGAATGAAACCGGAAGTAGATAAACTTTTTCTGTGAGGGCGTACGGAATTTTTCCTGGTGAATAACAATGCTGGAAAGAATGGTCAACCCAAAAACAAAAAGGGTAACAACCTGATACGCGGTATTGATATTGTTAGAGAACCAGCCGTGTGATTCTGAGCTTCCCAGAAACATGCCCACACCAAAAGGAACCAGGATACCAGTGATGGTATAGAAGAATGTTTCAAGACCATAATAATAATTTCTGTTTTTGTCATTGGTGGTTTCCAGCGCCAGGTAATCACGATTGGCCCAGAAGAAACCGAAGGAACACCCCATCAATATACCGGCAACACCGACACCCGCCATGGACAGGTCTTTCAGCGTCATCATTACCAGCATGGACAAGCCGCTCAATAACATACCGAAGCTATAGAGCGTAGATATCTTCACGCGGCTCAGTAAAAAACCATTTACAAAAAAAGTAATCGGGATACCGGCATACACAGTAAGCTGGTAGAGCGCGACAATCTTCGGATCGTTGGAGTTGCGCATGATGTAGGCGCCCACAAAGATTTCAATCACCGGGATAACAAAGGCATAGATCAGATTCGTCATCAGCAGCACGCGCATATCGCGGGGCATGGTTTTGAAATACTGAAATTCGATCCCTAATTTTTTAAAAGGATTGAACGAAGAGGAAGTGTTGACCGCACGAAAATCATTGAGAGGCAATTTTGCTTCTTTGGTAATGATGTCTGCTTCTATATTAGAGGATACTTTTGCCATACTATCTATTTCAGCGAATTGAGAATTTCAGTTATTGATAATTCGGCACCACAGATCACTTCATCACTTGCACCATAGTACATTTTGATGGTATCGCCCTGTACAAGGTGGCCGTTGGTAAAAACCACATTGCCAAAGAATCCCGTGAGTTCATAAGCGGCAGTCGGTTCCACCAAAGGTTGTTCGCTGCGTGCGATTACTTTGGCAGGGTCATGTAAGTCCAGCAACAATGCACCCAGGCAATAGCGATGCTTTTCATTGGCACCATGGTAAATCTCCAGCCAGCCTTCTTTGGTTTTGATGGGAGCAGCCCCTGCACCAATACGTGCGCTGTCCCAATATCCTTTGCGGGAAGTAGCAATGCATTGATGACGGCCCCAGTGTTCCAGGTCAGCAGACTCCGCTATCCAGATATAGTTTCCTCCCAGTTGCGGACTGCTCGGACGATGAAGCGCGTAGTACTTTCCATTGATCTTCTCTTCGAAAATGGCGCAGTCTTTATTATGCGGAGGAAAGATCATTCCCTTGTGTTCAAATTTTTTCCAGTCGCTGGTCTGAATTAAGCCAACACCTACGCCATAGGAAGATACCTCGGTGAAAGTGAGCTGATAGGTATCGCCTATTTTACTGACACGGCAATCTTCAATGCCATAGGCTTCATGTTTGTTTTGCCCGAAGATGGGAGCGTAACCTTCCGGTTCATGAAAATGTATTCCATCCTCACTGCATGCCAGGCGCAGGTGTGAGAGGGTGGTGAGGTAATCCTTGCCATTATAATTAATAACACGCGGATCGGTGAAGTCTAATAAAGGATCGGTTTTGTCGAAACTCTGAATCGCTATCTTACCGCTTTCATTGTAAACGGGGAAGCTGATTTTGCCTTCCTGTTTTTCGGGCATTTCGGCCACGCGTAGCAAAAGCCATATTTTATTGTCGAAAGTGAAGACTCCCGGGTTAAGCAGGCATTCAATCTTCATTCCTTCGAGGCTGGGCCGGATGTCAGCAGGTTTTAATAGCGGATTTTCAGAAAAACGTTTCGCAATATCCATTTGTCAAATAATTCAGCCCGTCTTTAATGTTTGCTTTTACGGCCTGTAAACGATTGCAAAAGTGGAGTGCTATTGGATTTCGGGTGTCCTCTATCCGTTTTATTCCGTTCTCTGGGTTGGAAAAAAAGCCGGTTTTGGAACGCAGTGGACAAAGAAATTACCGGGTGTACAACTTTATCAGGTTTGGCTGGCACCTAATTCTTAGGTTTGTTACGCAAACGATTGAGCGGGACCGATATGAATCTATCTATTCTCTTTTCTTTAGTACTTAGTCTCTTTTCTTCTAAAAACACTTCGCCCTGGCCCTACCAGCATATTGATAAAGAGGCAGGGCTATCCAACAGTGCCATTACTTCCATTTATATGGACAAGCACGATTATGTGTGGTTTGGGAGCTGGGACGGGCTTAACCGCTATGACGGCAACACCATTAAAGTGTATAAACCCGATGTTTTTCAGAAAGGAAGCATCAGTAATAATGTAATCCGTCATTTCCTTGAAGACAGAGAAGGCAACCTGTGGGTGGTGACACACCAGGGCATAAACCGCTATAACCGCGACACCGATACCTTCGAGCGTTATCTCTCCGGGGCTGATAATCTTCCTTTTATAGAGTATAACCTGCGTGCTGCACTGGGGCCCGACTCGGTGATCTGGACAAGTTTGCTGGGACAAGGTGTAAATCAGTATAGCGCTGAAAAGAAAGCATTTGTACCTGTAGTGATCCAGGGCATCGAGCAGGCATGGCTAAAGAATATTGTGGACATCGGCAGTACCTCCGAATGGATGTACCTGCTTGGTGGCGATGGCAAGCTGGTTTGTGTGGTAAATAATAAAGTTGTCTATAGCAGGCAATTAACCGAAAGAATAATCCAGCAGCATCAGTTTATCCGCAGTACGGATAAGTACTACTTAACCTTTTCAGCGGGCGATGGTTCGCTGTCGTTACTTGATCTGTCCAACATTGAAGGAGCACCACAAAAGATTCAATTATCGGCCGATCCTGTTTCTTCCGTTTCTGAAAGCAGGGACGGTTCGTTCTTATGGATCGGCACGGAGTTGGGTGATGTTTTCAAATTGAGCAGCCAGGAAGGAAAGTTTATCAGCGAGAGCATGTCTTCGTACTTCCCGCAGTTTGCCAAAACGCAGCGTAAAATTTTAAACATCACCGAAACCCTTCAGGATATTTTATGGGTAGGTACCGATGGTGATGGAGTGTATAAATTTCAGACCCGTGCAAAACCTTTTTATTCAATCTCTTCCGGGGAAACCGAGCGGGGAGAAATTTCGAATAGCATCGTTCGTTCGGTCTATGAAGACGAGGACGGCACTACCTACATCGGAACCCGCGGAGGCGGGCTTAATATTATAAAGCCCGATCAGAAAACAACGAAAGTCATTACCGCATCAAAAGGCCTCAGCAATAATACCGTGCTGTCTATAAATAAAGACCGGAGAGGTAACATGTGGATTGGTGTAGACGGAGAAGGTATTGATATGCTGGAAGCACGTTCGGGCAAAGTACTGCATTTCCCCCGCGATTTTGATAGCAGGACCGACCTGGCTTTTAATCACGTGTATGCCATTTGTATCGATGCGTATGGCGATGTATGGCTGGGTACCAGTGGCAACGGAGTCATTCGTATGAAAATCACAAAGACGAATCGCGGAGCGTATCATTTGGAAGAGTATAAACAGATCACTCATTCCATTGCCGCGGCCGATGATGCAGTCACGATCAACAGCAATGTGGTGTATGCCATCGTAGAAGAAACCCCCAACATACTTTGGTTTGGTACACGCGGAGCGGGCATCTACCGGTACAATTCGCTGGCCGATAAAATCGAAGAGCATTTTCATACGGGTTCAGAAAAAAGAAACCAACTCAGTAATGATGATGTGCTGAGCTTATATGTAAGTGAGCAAGAAGAGCTTTGGATAGGTACCAGCGGGGGAGTGAACCGGCTTTCGCTTCGCGGACGGCCGTACCAGAATGTTCATTACACGCAGCACGATGGGCTTCCTAATAACACCATACATAGCATACTGGAAGATACGCATCACATGATGTGGTTTTCGACTAACAGCGGGCTGGTGTTGCTTGACCCGGATAAGAAATCATTCAAAAGCTTTGATGTCAATGACGGGCTGGAGAACAACGAGTACACCGATGGCGCTTCTTTCCGTTCTGTGCGTTCTGAAAAATTATTCTTTGGTGGTATTAATGGTCTGGATGTCATCTATCCTGCACGGATGGATACCACCAGTTTTTTCCCCCGCCTGACCATCTCCGAATTTCAGGTACACAATACCGTGGTTACGCCCAGCGATTCCAATCAGATTTTGCAAAAGCGTGTGGACGCCACTTCGCAAATCTCACTCAATTATGATCAGAATTTTATCAGCTTCCATTTCACTACACTGGATTATTGGAACAAGCAGCGCACAGAATATGCTTACTTCCTGGAGAACTTTGATAAGGACTGGAATTTTATCGGGCAGCAATCAGTGGTTAACCTGACCAACATTCCTCCTGGCAAATACTTTCTTCACATCAACTATACCAACGAAAACCGGGTTTGGAATTCAGTGCCCCGCACCATTGCAATTACTGTTTTTCCTCCTTTCTGGAAAACCGGCTGGGCGTATGCCGTTTATGTTATGATGCTGATCGGCCTGCAGGCAGGAGTTGTGCTGGTGATCCGGCAACGGGCAAAAAATAAACGTGCAGCGGCTATTGATAAATTCAAGATACAACAGATGCAGGAGCTCAATGATTACAAGCTTCGTTTCTTTACCAATGTCGCGCACGAGTTTCGTACACCGCTTACGCTGATCTTCGGGCCGGTTACTTCATTGATCAAGCGGTCGTCCTCCTTATGGGAAAAGAGCCAGCTCAAAACAATCTATAACAATTCGCTTCGCCTGCAAAAGCTGATCGATGAGTTGATCCAGTTCCGGAAGATTGAAAGCGGAAAAGAAAAACTGGAGCTATCACAGGTCGATTTGGTTTCGTTTACGCAGGAAATCGTGGAATCATTTGAGCAACATGCGCAGGAGCTCGATGTAACTATTGAGTTTATTCCCACGCCTGAGACGCTCCCTGCCTGGGTAGATACACGCAAGGTGGAGAAGATTCTGATTAACCTGATTTCGAATGCCATCAAATATAATATCAAAGGCGGCCAGGTTGAAATCGCTCTTCTGGAAAGAGAGGGCCACGCTGTTTTCATAGTGAAAGATTCCGGTATCGGTATCGTGGAAGAAGTGAAAGAGAAAATTTTTGAAAGCTTCTTTACCAATCCTTTCCATCATGCCAAAGAAAATGGGTTGATCAAAAGTGCAGGCATCGGATTGTCGCTCACCAAAAGCCTTGTGCAGGTACATAAAGGTACTATTCAACTGGAAAGCAAGGAAGGAAAGGGAACTTCGTTTAGTGTGGAACTGCCTGTGCGTGCCGAAGCCTATGAGGTCGTTGATTCAAAAACGATTGTAATGCCCGCAACCAACCTCGCAGAAAAGATTTCTCAGGAGTTCGGATACATCACCGGCAGTGAAGAACAATCCGAAACAGTAGCTGCTCCGGTTGAAAGCGCCTATTCAATTCTGGTCGTAGACGACAATGAGCAGATCGTAGTATTGCTTCAGAACATACTGGCCGATAAATACAAAGTGCTTACTGCACACAATGGCAATGAAGCGCTGAAGACGCTGGAAGAAGAAAAAGTAGATTTGGTGATCAGCGATGTGCTGATGCCGGTGATGGACGGACTTTCGCTTTGCAGGCACATTAAAGACAATATTCAAACCAGTCACGTCCCTGTTATTCTGTTAACGGCCAAAGCCGAAATCGAAGACCGCATTGAAGGCTTGCAGGTAGGAGCGGACTCTTACATTCCTAAACCTTTCCATCCGGAGCATTTGTTTATCCGAATCGAGAAGCTGATCAAAAGTCGTGAGAAGATCAGGGAGCGCTTTGATAACTTTGCCGAAGTAGAACTGGAGACCATCTCTACCGGTATTGGTGAAAAGGATGATGCTTTTTTTGTGAAGATCACGCAGTGCATTCAAAATCATCTGAGCGAGCCGGAGTTTACAGCCGATATTATTGCTGATGAAGTAGGCATGAGCAAAGCATCACTTTATAAAAAAGTAAAAGCCATCACCGGGCTAACACCGCATGGCCTCATCAAACAATATCGCCTGAAGAAAGCAGCCGACCTGCTGCGCAATTCCAATATGAGTGTGTCGGAAGTGATTTATGAAACCGGGTTTAACAGCCGCTCGTACTTTTATAAATCGTTCAACGAAATGTTTCATTGCCACCCGAAAGATTTTGGAGGAGCAAAGACGGGTTGACGGACTATGTATACGTCTAAAGGCAAATACATGTTGAGTGAAGCATTGGTGACTTTAACCGATTGTGGGTTTGCCTGTAATCGACTGCAACAGTTTCTGCGTGAGCAGGTTGAGGCTTGGATTTGACTGCATGGCGGATTTCTGTTGTGGAAGTGCCAGGCAGGTAAAGAGTTAAAAGTTAATGGTTTGAGACTTTTGCCATTTAACTATTCACGGTTAACTGCTCAGAATATTTTGTAATTTAATATTCACTCACTATTATTGCCCCACGAAAAAAATAACTCATGGGAAGAGGAGATAAAAAAACAGCAAAAGGTAAGCGATTTAAAGGATCATTTGGCGTTTCCAGAAACAAAAGCGCTATCAAAGCGAAATTGAAAAGAACAGCTTCCAAGAAGCCAACAGTAGCCGCAAGTGCTGATGCTCCTGTTAAAGCAAAAAAAGTTGCTAAAAAGAAAGCAGAATAAGAAAATGATCAGATCTACAAACATGGCTTGGTGGTGGCACGGTTCTCAAAAGGATCGGTGTCCGGCTATGTATATGTAAATTTGAATGAAATAAATTTATAAAGCCTGCTCCGATCTTTCGGGGCAGGCTTTCTCTTTTTAAACCAGTTTGAAATAACGTGTTTTGATTCTATCACCAATGAATTACTCATTAAAAACGTACTCCAAAAAACTGCTGGCCGATACACTCACTCCTGTGAATATCTACCTGAAGCTGCGCGATGTATTTGCCGGAAGCATTCTGCTGGAAAGCTCCGACTATCACGGTCATGAAAACAGTTTGTCCTTCATCTGCTGCGATCCCATCGCTTCCTTTCAGGTAAAAGACAATGAAGCCGAGATGCATTTTCCGGATGGAAAGGTAAAGAAGGAAAGCATCGTAAGGATTGGACAGGTAGTAGAACTGCTGGAAGGTTTTCGCCATTCATTTCAGCCTGACGAGGTGGTCTCAAAATATGCGCAGTCCGGATTGTTCGGCTATATGGCCTACGATTCCGTACAGTTCTTTGAAGACGTGAAAATCGATAAGAAAGAAAACAGTTTACCCGATGTGCTCTATAAACTCTATCGCTATGTGATTGTGGTGAATCATTTCTCCAACGAACTCAGCCTGTTCGAACACACACATGGCGATACTAAAACTACGCTGGATAAAATAGAGCAGACCATTTTCAGTAACCGGTTTGCTACCTACAAATTCACATCGGTCAATGGCGAGGAATCCAATTTTACCGATGCCGAATTTCTTGACGTCATTGCCAAAGGAAAGGAGCATTGCTATCGTGGAGATGTTTTCCAGATTGTATTGTCGCGCAGGTTTCAGTGCGACTTTAAAGGCGATGAGTTTAACGTGTATCGTGCCTTGCGTTCCATCAACCCGTCTCCGTATTTATTTTATTTTGATTATGGCAGCTTTAAGCTGATGGGCTCTTCCCCCGAAGCGCAGCTGCAGGTGAGCGGAGGCAAAGCGTACATCTATCCGATCGCAGGAACTTTCCGCAGGTCGGGCAACGATCAGGAAGATGCCGCCATTGCAGAACGCCTGGCAGCGGATGAAAAGGAAAACGCAGAGCATGTGATGCTGGTCGATCTGGCCCGTAACGATATGAGCCGTAATGCAGAGAAAGTAAACGTGGAAGTGTTCAAGGAAATCCAGTTCTATTCGCACGTTATCCACCTCGTATCCAAGGTAAGTGGTGCATTGAAAAAAGATTCCTCCATTGTAAGCATGGCGGCCGATACATTTCCTGCCGGCACCTTATCCGGAGCGCCCAAGCACATGGCCATGAAGCTGATCAATAAATACGAAAATGTTAATCGTGGCTTTTATGGAGGGGCTATCGGCTTCATTGGTTTTGATGGAACGTATAACCATGCCATTATGATCCGCACTTTTTTAAGCAAAGAGAATAAGCTGATCTACCAGGCGGGAGCGGGAGTGGTTTCCAAATCCGATGCCCAAAGCGAATTGCAGGAGGTAAACAACAAACTGGCTGCTTTGCGAAAAGCCATTGAACTGGCCGATAAGATTTAATAAAGAAACAAAAAACAGTTATTTAAATACAGAAGTCATTCAAAATGAAAATTCTTGTTCTCGATAATTACGATTCATTCACCTACAACCTGGTTCATATTATTCGTGCCCTCGGTCATCCTATGGATATTTTTCGGAATGATAAAATCAGCATGGAAGAAGTAAAGAAGTACGATAAGATTCTGCTTTCACCCGGCCCCGGCATTCCTGATGAAGCAGGTATCATGAAGCAGGTGATCAGCGAATACGGAACGAGTAAAAGTATTCTTGGAATCTGCCTTGGCCACCAGGGCATTGGAGAAGTGTACGGTGCAAAGCTGTTCAATATCCCAAAGGTATTGCATGGTGTTACATCGGTAGTCAAAGTAACGGACAACGATGAATACTTATTCAAAGGGGTGACACCCACCTTCCAGGCAACACATTACCATTCGTGGGCGGTACTTCCGGATAGCATTACGGCCGATCTGAAAGTAACGGCCACCAATGATGATGGTTTGGTGATGGCACTAAGTCATGTACGTCATGATGTAAAAGGAGTGCAGTTTCATCCTGAATCCATCATGACACCTGAAGGGCCCAAGATGATTGCCAACTGGCTGAAGAATTAGATGTTGGATGTTAGTCCCGATAGCTATCGGGATGAAATTATATGTGATATAGAGATTATCATCGATTGACTAATAACTATTAACCGATAACTATTAACTGATCCCCGATCATGAAGCAGATATTAAATGAATTAATCGATCACCGTTCGCTTACCAGGGAGACTGCGCACCAGGTGCTGGTCGATCTGGCCACGGCCAAATACAACCACAGTCAGACCACGGCTTTCATGACCGTGTACATGATGCGGAGTATTACAGTAGATGAACTGCAGGGATTCCGCGATGCCATGCTGGAGCTTTGTATCCCCGTTCGCTTTGATCAGCCGGTGATGGATTTATGTGGTACTGGTGGTGATGGCAAGAATACGTTTAATATTTCAACACTGTCTTCCTTTGTTGTAGCCGCAGCGGGCCAGCCTGTGGCCAAGCATGGCAACTATGGCGTGTCTTCCGCCTGTGGTTCCTCCAATGTATTGGAATATTTCGGTTATCAGTTTACCAGCGATGTGAATGAGCTGAAAAGAAGCATTGATCGTGCGAACATTTGTTTTATGCATGCCCCGCTGTTTCATCCGGCCATGAAAAACGTAGCACCGATCCGTAAAGAGCTGGGCGTAAAAACCTTTTTCAATATGCTCGGGCCTATGGTAAACCCTGCTTTTCCCACGCGACAGATTGTGGGTGTGTTTAGCCTGGAACTTGCCCGTCAGTATGGCTACTTGTATCAGAATACGGATAAGGATTTTGTGATTCTTCATTCATTGGGGGGCTATGATGAGATTTCTTTGACAGGAGCGTTCAAATATTTTTATAACTCCGGGGAAACCATTGCTACACCTTCCGACCTGGGATTGCCAACTTTATCGCATGAAGATTTGCGTGGAGGAGATACGGTAGAAGAATCTGCAGCGATCTTTCTGAAAATACTGGAAGGAAAAGGAACACCCGCACAGAATGCAGCCATTATTGCCAATGCCGGCATGGCACTCTTTACGGGGCATCAGAAAGAAGGATTACCTTCAGCGCTTGCAAAAGCAAAGGAATCGCTGGAATCCGGCAAAGCATTAACCGCATTCAGGAAATTACTGGATAAGTAGTTGATCGTTATCAGGTAATCGTAATTAAAATTAAGGATACCTGATAACCATGAACGGATAATGATAACCATAACTGATAATAATTAGCTGATAACAATTAACCGAACAATGTCCATCCTCGATCAGATCATCACCCATAAGCGTAAGGAAGTAGACGAACGTAAAAGCCTTTACCCGGTAAAGCTGCTGGAACAAAGTATTTATTTTGCGGGCCAGCCGGTGTCAATGAAAAAATATATTCAGCGCGAAGATAAGACGGGTATTATTGCCGAGTTCAAGCGTAAGTCTCCTTCGAAGGGAATCATCAATGCGCACGCCTCGGTGGAGCGTACTTCTATTGGGTACATGCAGGCAGGTGCTTCGGCATTATCTATCCTTACTGATAAGCAGTTCTTCGGAGGCAGCAGTGAAGACCTGACCCTTGCACGCAAGTTTAACTTCTGTCCCATCATCCGTAAGGATTTTACGATTGATGAATACCAGATCATTGAAGCCAAATCGATAGGGGCAGATGCTGTTCTTTTGATTGCTGCTGTTCTCAGTCCGGATGAGATCAAACAGTTTGCTTCATTCGCGCATTCATTAAAAATGGAAGTGTTGCTGGAAGTACACAACGAAGAAGAGCTGAATAATAACCTGGAAGCGGGTGCCGATTTGATTGGCGTAAATAACCGTAACCTGAAAACGTTCGAAGTAAGCACCGATATATCCAAGCGGCTGGCTCCTTTGATCCCTGATACGGCTGTGAAAGTTTCGGAAAGCGGTATCTCATCACCTGATACTATCAGGGAACTGAGAGGATATGGTTATCAGGGTTTCTTGATGGGTGAGAATTTCATGAAACACAGTCGCCCCGAAATAGCGGCACTGGATTTTATGAAACAGTTGTAAGCAGTTGTATGTTAACAGCTAAACGTTAATAGTGGGTGATGAATAAAATAAAGCTGAAGATATGTGGCATGCGCGACTGGATTAATATCCGGGAGGTAATCGCATTGCGCCCTGATTACATGGGCTTTATTTTCTATGCGAACTCACCCCGGTTTGTTGGAGAAGATTTTCAGTTACCCGAAAGTTTTCCGGCTGATATCAAAAAGGCAGGTGTGTTTGTCAATGCTTCTGTCGAAGAGATGCTATTGCAGGCGGAGCGGTTAAAGCTGGATTACCTTCAGTTGCATGGAAATGAATCTGTACGGCAATGTGAAGAGTTAAAAGAAAAAGGAGTTGCCGTTATCAAAGTGTTTTCCGTGGATGACGATTTTGATTTTACATCGACAAAGCCTTACGCTCATTCCGTAGATTTCTTTTTGTTTGATACCAAGGGGAAATATTACGGAGGCAATGCCCGTACTTTCGATTGGAATGTACTGCAGCGTTACGATCAGCAAGTTCCGTTTTTTCTGAGCGGAGGCATTTCTCCCTATAATGTATCGGGGATAAAGGAATTGAAAGGTATGAATCTTCATGCCATCGATATTAACAGCGGAGTGGAAGTTACTCCCGGAATGAAAGACATTGAAAAAATTAAAGATATAAAATGTGAGTTATGAGCAATAAGCAGAATGATAAATATGCGGTTGATGAGCATGGCTATTACGGTCAGTTTGGTGGTGCTTACATTCCTGAAATGCTTTATCCCAATGTAGAGGAGCTGCGCGAAAATTACCTGAAGATTATTCATCAGGAGGATTTTAAAAAAGAGTTCGATCATTTGCTGCGCACCTACGTGGGACGACCTACTCCGCTTTATCATGCAAAGCGTCTTTCTGAAAAGTACAATGCGACTGTTTATTTAAAGCGGGAAGATTTATGTCATACCGGGGCACATAAAGTAAACAACACCATTGGTCAGATTCTTTTGGCAAAGCGATTGGGCAAGAAAAAGATTGTAGCAGAAACGGGAGCCGGTCAGCATGGAGTGGCGACTGCTACGGTGTGTGCACTGATGGGAATGGAATGTATTGTCTATATGGGCAAGATTGACATGGAGCGCCAGCGGCCGAATGTAGAACGTATGCGCATATTAGGAACGAAAGTAGTTCCTGCATTAAGCGGAAGCATGACCTTGAAAGACGCCACCAATGAAGCCATGCGTCACTGGATCAATAATCCGACCGATACACATTATATCATTGGATCAGTAGTTGGGCCACACCCTTACCCGGATATGGTAGCCCGTTTTCAATCGGTGATCAGCGCAGAGATGAAAACACAGCTGACGGAAGAGATTGGTAATCCATTTCCTGATTACGTGTTTGCTTGTGTGGGTGGCGGAAGCAATGCCGCAGGAGCTTTCTACCATTATCTAAATGACGAAAATGTAAACCTCGTTGCGGTGGAAGCTGCGGGTAAAGGAATAAACACAGGTGAATCAGCAGCTACTACAGCCCTTGGTAAACCAGGAGTATTGCACGGCAGTAAAACATTGCTGATGCAGACTGCAGATGGCCAGGTGATCGAACCGTATTCCATTTCTGCAGGGCTGGATTATCCGGGCATTGGTCCCATTCATTCTCATCTGTTTGAAACAGGCCGTGTAAAATTTGTAAGCGCTACGGATGATGAAGCCATGACCGCAGGTATAGAACTTGGCCGGCTGGAAGGAATCATTCCGGCTATTGAATCGGCACATGCGCTGGCAGCGTTAAGCCAGTTTGAATTTGATAAAGATGACGTGGTGGTCATCAACTTATCCGGCAGAGGAGACAAGGATCTCGAAACCTATATCCGCTGGGGAAAGTATTAAATAGTTATTAGTTAATCGTAGTCCAAAAATGCATGAAAACTCCTTTTATTACTGAATCTCACCCAGTACCCACGATACCTCGGTCTGTGTCCCCACAGACCGAAACAATCTCACCGGGTAAAGCACTTACATTGGCTGCGACCATCATGGTGGTGCTTCTTCTCACGGGTTGTAACTCATCCAAAAAAGAAAGAGCAATCGCCATTGATACGGTAGCGCACAAGACGGAAGTAGAACAGTGGTATACGAAGCGGGTGGGCGATCTGAAAGCGCCCAATGGATGGCTTAACCTGATCGGCTTGCATTGGCTGCACGAAGGAATCAATTCCTTCGGTAGTGGAAAGAATAATGATATTGTGTTTCCTGAAGGAAAGATTCCGGAAAGAGCAGGCTTCTTTATTCTTAAAGGAAATACCGTTACACTGGAAGTGGCTTCCAAGGTAAGCATTACTTCGCAAGGCAAGCCTGTAAAGACAATGGTGATCTTTCATCCGGATTCAGCAAAAAATCCATTGATCGAGTTTGATTCCCTGCGCTGGACCATCATTAAACGCGACAACCAGTTTGGTGTGCGCCTTCGCGATTTGAATCATACTGATCTGAAAAATTTTACAGGCATTGATCGTTATCCGGTAAGTGCATCCTGGCGACTGGAAGCAAAGCTGGAAAAGGCAGACGCTTCAAAAACAATTGATATTACCAATGTATTAGGGCAAACCACGGCACAAAAATCTCCCGGTACGCTGGTATTTGAAATCAACGGAGAAACATTCCGGTTCGATGCGCTGGAAGGCAACAAAGAAGAGCTGTTCATCATCTTTGCGGATTCCACGACAGGAAAAGAAACCTATGGTGCCGGTCGTTTTATTTATGTGAAACGGCCCGGTGATGACGGCAGGACCATTATCGATTTTAATAAAGCATACAATCCTCCCTGTGCATTTACGCCCTACGCTACCTGCCCTTTGCCTCCGAAGCAGAACATGCTAAACATCGCCATCACCGCAGGAGAAAAGAACTATGGCGACTATAGCCAGATTAAACACGCACTACCTCATGAATAACAGAATCACCCGACTTTTTGAACGACAACAGAAGAACATCTTGTCTGTTTTTTATACCGCAGGCTTTCCTCAATTAAATGATACCGTAGCGATAGCACGTCATCTTGAAAAGGCGGGAGCAGAGCTCATTGAAATCGGAATTCCTTTTTCTGATCCGGTGGCCGATGGGCCAACCATACAGGAAAGTAATAAGACTGCATTGGATAATGGAATGACGTTACACCTTCTTATCGAACAGGTAAAAGAAATCCGGAAGACAGTAACGCTACCTATTATATTGATGGGCTACCTGAACCCAGTGCTGCAATACGGAGTAAAGCAGTTTGTAAAGGATGCTTCTATGGCCGGTGTAGATGGATTGATTATTCCGGATATGCCATTGGCGGAATTTAATGAGCACTATAAGGATTTGTTTGATGAACACAACCTTAGCAATACATTCTTGATTGCACCCACTACTTCGTCCGATCGTATTCAGCAGATCGATCGTGCTTCACAGGGTTTTATCTACGCGGTATCGGCATCCAGCACAACGGGAGCAAAAAGTGATTTTGCCGCAGAGCAAATCAGCTATTTCGAAAAACTTCAGCATCTTAAGCTAAGAAATCCATTTTTGATTGGCTTTGGAATTTCCAATCAGGCCACCTTCTCCAAAGCATCGGAATACGGGGCAGGCGCCATTGTGGGGAGTGCTTTTGTTCAGCTGCTCAAAGCTTCTTCCGATTTTGAAAAAGACATTACCTCGTTTGTTAAAGATATTAAAGGTTAATACAGATGATCATTCAACTGCACAACGCGATTACGGCATCCGATAAGGAAGTGATCGTAAGTAAGATCAAGAGCATCGGCTATAAAACAAACGAAGTTTCCACGCAACACGGTGCTTACCTTGTTGGCATTGGTAAAAAGGAATTTGATATTCGTGAACTGGGTCAGCTAAAAGGAATTGCTGATATTCATCGCGTGTCGGACGATTATAAGCTGGTATCGCGCAAATGGAAAGTAGGGCGTACTGCTATCGATCTGGGTGATGGGGTTGTGATCGGAGACGGTTCCGTATCCATTATGGCGGGACCTTGTTCGATCGAAAATGAAGACCAGGTGCAGCAAACCATTGATCATCTCGTGCAGAATGGTGTGCGCATTATGCGTGGAGGAGTATTCAAGCCGCGAAGCTCGCCTTACGCTTTTCGCGGATTAGGTATTGACGGATTGAAGATGTGGTACACGCTGGCCAAAGCAGCAGGTATCAAGATCATCAGCGAAGTGATGCAGGTAAGCCAGATTGCAGAGATGCATGATTATGTTGATGTGTTCCAGGTGGGGGCAAGGAACACACAAAACTTTAACCTGCTCGATGAATTAGGAAAGGTTGACAAGGCCGTGATGATCAAGCGTGGTATTTCAGGTACGATTGAAGAACTATTGTATTCGGCCGAATATGTGTTTGCAGCAGGCAATGAAAAACTGATTCTGTGCGAACGCGGTATTCGTACCTATGAAAAAGCAAGCCGAAACACACTGGATATTAATGCCATTCCTATCCTGAAAGAGAAAACACATTTGCCCGTAGTAGCGGATCCATCACATGGTATTGGCATTCGCGAATACGTGGAGCCGGTAGCTTTGGCCGCAGTAATGGCCGGTGCTGATGGCATTATCTACGAGACGCATCAGAAGCCGGAAGAAGCCGCCTCCGATGGCCAGCAAACCCTCGACTTCCTGGAGTCCAGGGCACTGATCGAAAAAATCAGGAAGACTTCTGAACTGATAAAATCTTTCTGATACTACATTAACTACTTTGTTGGCAAAATGCCAACAAAGTAGTACTTTTAATTGGTGAATGTGATCAAAAGGAAAGTAATTGAAGATTTTACTATTAAGCATGCCGATTCGAAGGCAGCCCTTTTGACCTGGTTTGCTACTTGTAAAAAGGCAAAGTGGGCGAACTTTAATCAGCTTCAGCTTGATTTTCCGGAGGCCTTTCCGGTAGGGGATAATCGGGTCGTCTTTGATATAAAAGGAAATCGTTACAGGCTGGTAGCACGTGTCTTATTTATATTTAAGCAAGTGCAGGTAAAATGGATTGGAACTCATGGTGAATATGATCGGATCGATGTATCAGAGATAAATGAATATTAATGATGATGACGTGGACCATTTTAAATAAGAAGACTGAATACGATGCTGCCTTACAGCGGATAGAGGTCATTTCTCAGAATCCTCCGTCTTTAAAATCAGAAGAAGGAAAGGAGCTTCTTTTGCTTGGTTATCTGGTAGATCGTTATGAAGAAGAGCATTTCCCTCTCCGCTATCCGGATCCCATTGATGCCATTAAGGTAAGGATGGAAGATCTCGGATTGACATTAAGTGACCTGACTGATATTTTTGGCGACCGGGGAACGGCTTCGAAAGTATTGAGCAGGCAGCGCGCCCTTTCAATCAATATGATCAGAGGTTTAAGTAATCGCCTGTCCCTGCCATCCGATTTGCTGATTCAACCTTTGAAATTGAAACCGGTTAAACACTCGCAACCAGCCTTAGTAAAAGAACCTAAACCTGTTTACAGGAAATCTTCTAAACAAAAGTAACAATGATCCTCTACGGAATAAAGAATTGCAATACAGTGAAGTCTGCAATAGACTGGCTGAACAAGCGCAAGATTAAGTTTGACTTTCATGATTACAAAACCAAAGCCATCACCGAAGAGAAGCTAAAGGAATGGAGCAGCCAGATCGGATGGGAGCCATTAATCAATAAAAGGGGAACTACGTGGCGACAATTTTCTCCTGCTCTTCAGGCAAAAATTACCACCGAAGCAGCAGCCGTTAAGATCATGAAGGAAAACAACAGTGTGATCAAACGCCCTGTCATCGAACACCAGGGTAAAGTAGTCACCGTGGGCTTTGACGAGACCGAGTACAAGAAAATTTTCGGCTGATTTATTCCCTGCAGCGCAGATTTTTCTTCGCTTCTTTGTAACCTGTTCTTTTTTTATTGGTAAACAGGATAATGCTTTCATCGTGGAAGCATCCTTTTTCAATTCGTATTGTCATTACCGAAAATTGAATAACCATGATCAAAAGTTATTTTCTCATCGCGATCCGGAATATCTTTCGCAATAAACTTTTTTCTACGGTCAACATTATGGGGCTTGCCTTTGGTATGGCCAGCGCGCTGTTGATTTTTTTATGGATTGGTGACGAACTGAATGTAGATCAATATCACGCCAATGTAGATCGCATTTACCGCGTTATGGAAAATCAACGTTATACGGACGGCAAGATTTTTACCTTCGCAGCTACGCCAGGACCGATGGCTCCTTTTATCAAAGAGAAGTTTCCGGAGATTGAAAAAGCATCGCGCTTTACCTGGGGTGAAAATAACCTGTTTCAATATGGGGAGAATTCTTTTTATGAAGAAGGCCGTTTTGTTGATTCTGACTTTACGGCTATTTTTTCTCTTGACTTTATAGCGGGAGATAAAGCTTCTGCCCTGAATGACAAGAGTTCCATTGTGATCTCGCAGAAAATGGCGCTGAAGTATTTTGGTACGGAAGACCCGCTGGGCAAGGTGCTGCTTATGGGAAAAAAGGATAACTTCACTGTGACGGGAGTATATAAAGACATTGCACCTCAGTCCTCCATTCGGTTCGAGTACCTGTTGCCTTTTCAGTATTTCTGGGATCAGAACAAAAGCTGGCTGGACGCGTGGGGAAATAATAACATCCGTACTTACCTGCTGCTGCAGGAAGGAACTGATCCGGTTGCCTTTGGCAGGAAGCTGAAGTTTGAAATCAAAGAACATGATAAAGAATCCAATACAGAGCTTTTTATTCAGCCTTACGGTGATGTCTATCTCCATGGCGATTTCGAAAACGGGAAATTATCGGGCGGGCGTATTGAGTATGTGCGCATCTTTTTTATCGTAGCCATTTTTGTGCTGCTGATTGCGTGCATCAATTTTATGAACCTGTCTACGGCACAGGCATCGAAGAGAGCAAAAGAAGTAGGGTTACGCAAAGTAATCGGTGCCGTACCACGCCAGCTCTTCAATCAATTTATGGGCGAATCTTTTCTTACCGTTACCTTCTCCGGTATCCTGGCAGTGGGAATCACTTTCCTGATGGTGCCTTTGTTTAATGAGGTCACCGGTAAGGTCATGAGCTTTAATCTTTTTGACTATCGGATTTTATCCATTCTCCTGGCGGTGATCGTGATTACTTCTTTTATCGCAGGAAGTTATCCAGCGATTTTTATTTCCGAATTCAAACCGGTACAGGTATTAAAAGGCCAATTGAAAAGCGGAAAATCTGCAGGCATTTTCCGCAAGACGCTGGTGGTGGTGCAATTCTCTTTATCCATCATTCTGATCATTAGCACTATTGTTGTGTTTCGTCAGATGTCGTTTATGCAAAACCGTGATATCGGATTTGTTCGGGAAGATGTTTTTTCGTTGTGGATGGAAGGAGAAGTGGCGCCTAATTTTGAAACGTTTCGTAACCGCCTGTTAACGCAACCTGGCATAGAAAGCGTGACCATGTCTACACAGTCGCCCATCAACATCGGTAACTCTACCATTGGAGTGAACTGGGAAGGAAAAAATCCGGACGAACGAATTCTGTTCACCAACATGGATGTGGATTACGAATTTGTCCAATCCATGAAAATGCAGATGAAGGAAGGCCGCCCGTTCGACCGGAGCGTGGTGAGCGATACCACCAACTACATTGTGAATGAAAAGGCGGCAGCCAAGTTTGGCTTTAAAGGCGAAGTAGCCGGCCAGGATCTTACCATGTGGAACCGTAAGGGAAAGATTGTAGGAGTAGTGAAGGATTTTAATTTCGGATCGCTGCATACTGCCATTGAGCCATTGATCATGCGCCTTCCCCAGAAAATAGAGTATGGCACATTACTTATCCGTTCTAAGCCCAATGAATCTGCGCAGGCACTGAAGTCAACAGAAGTATTATGGAAAGAATATGCCACCGGTTATCCGTTCAAATATTCCTTTCTTGATCAGGACTGGGAAGAATTTTATAAAGCCGAAGGACAGCGCGGACAAGTGTTTAACATCCTTGCCGTTTTATCCATTTTTATTTCGTGCCTTGGATTGTTTGGTCTCTCTGCCTTCTCTGCGGAACGAAAGACAAAAGAACTTGGCGTACGTAAAGTACTGGGCGCTTCGATTCCGGGCTTAGTACAACTGATGGGAAAAGAGTTTGCTGTACTGGTAATAATAGCCGGAGTGATCGGCTGTCCGTTGGGATGGTATGTGATGAATGAATGGCTGATTGGTTATGCCTTCCATGTGGAAGTAGGATGGATCACGTTACTTATTTCCACCATTGCCTGCTTAACGGTATCTCTGCTCACTGTGGCGTATCATTCCATACGGGTGTCAATGGTGAATCCCGCACAGTCGCTGAAGTATGAATAGGTTACCAGTTACCGGTTGCAAGTTACCAGGCCTATAACCGGCAACTTGCAACCGGCTTACGCATCCTTCAGGCTCTTCATCACTTTGTTCGTGAACACAAAATCATCCAGCTGTTTTACACCGGAGTGCATGATCTCTTTGCTTGATCCTTCCCACAGCTTATCGCCTTTGTAGAGGAACATAATTTTTTCACCGATACCCATCACGGAGTTCATATCATGAGTAACTACTACGGTGGTGGTATTGAACTCGTGGGTGATCTCCTGGATCAGTTCATCGATCAGGATAGAAGTCTGTGGATCGAGACCGGAGTTGGGCTCATCGCAAAATAAATAGTTGGGATTGTTCACGATGGCCCGCGCAATGCCGACACGCTTCTTCATACCGCCCGATATTTCTGAAGGCATTTTCTTATTTACATTCTCGAGGCCGACACGTTTCAGACAAAAATTAACACGATCCAGTTTTTCATCTGCCGGCATTTCAGTAAGAATGTCGAGCGGGAATAAAATATTTTGTTCTACATTTTTGGAATCAAACAACGCACCGCCCTGAAAGAGCATTCCTATTTCCCTGCGTACCTCTGTCTTGATGTCCTTTTCTGCTTCTGTAAAGTTACGTGAGTCGTAATACACCGTGCCTTTATCCGGATGGACTAATCCCACAATGCATTTCAGCAATACACTTTTACCTGTACCACTGGCTCCTATAATCAGGTTGGTCTTTCCTTTTTCGAAAGTGCCGCTGATGCTGTTCAATACAACCTTTTCAGCAAAGGCTTTGGCGATGTTTTCGATCGTAATCATCGGGTAAGTAAAATGGGTGCCAGGAATTGCGCCAGGAAGTAATCGGAAAGAAGCACGGCAATTACACTGGTAGTTACCGCTTCTGTACTGGCAATACCTACTTCCAGTGCGCCACCTGAAGTGAAGTAGCCCTTATAGGAAGAAATGGAAGAGATCAGGAAAGCAAAGAAGATGGCTTTGATCATGGCGAAGGCAATGGTGCCGTCATTAAAGTTGTAGCGGATGCCATAGATATAGTCGGTAGGAGTGACCACTCCGGTGAGTGTTCCGGCAAGGTATCCACCAAACAGTGCGCATACACCGGCTACGATCACCAATAAAGGGTACATCAACAAGGAAGCTACGATTTTAGGCAACACGAGGTAAGAAGAAGAGTTGATTCCCATTACCTCGAGGGCGTCAATTTGTTCCGTGATACGCATACTGCCTATTCCGCTGGCCATGCTGGAACCTACCTTGCCAGCATAGATCACCGCCATGATGGTGGGCGCTAATTCCAATAGCGTCATTTCGCGTACCACATTTGAGATTACTGATTTGGGTACGAGGGGAG